>WBZM01000201.1_pt1 | contig 97326 bp, 71 predicted proteins | sample 5204271 | NCBI WGS metagenome assembly WBZM01 (sample SAMN12344346, study PRJNA552823) | activated sludge metagenome | biome: Activated sludge suspended growth; feature: Nitrification reactor; material: Wastewater; isolation source: activated sludge from nitrification reactor of wastewater...
GCCATACCGGTATAACGGGCATCGTCAAGTAAGCTTTTAAGTACGTAGACGTAAACCATAAATAAAAAAAGCCACCTAATGGTGGCTTTTGCTTTGTAGCTCGTAGGGGAATCCCTGCCTGCGTGGCTGCGCCAGCAGTCAGGCAGGGAACCCTTACTTAATGTGATTATCAAGCCATTTTCTACCGGCAGCGGACTTTAAATAAACTTCTCTTGCCCTTGCTGTTTTCCAATCCGGGTGTTCTTCCGTGTAAACTATTTGCCAGGGTAGGTGGCCTTTGGTATATCGGTTTTTGCCGTTATTGTGTTCTTTCAGTCTGGCAATAGGGTCAACAGCCATACCGGTATAACGGGCATCGTCAAGTAAGCTTTTAAGTACGTAGACGTAAACCATAAATAAAAAAAGCCACCTAATGGTGGCTTTTGCTTTGTAGCTCGTAGGGGAATCGAACCCCTCTTCCCTCCGTGAAAGGGAGATGTCCTAGCCGATAGACGAACGAGCCGTTTTAAAGCGGAGCGCAAATGTAGAATTTTTTTTAAAGCTGAAAAATGTCAGGGCAATTTTCTGCATCAAACTTTTACTTTTACCAAAATGAGCAAGGAATACGATTATGTGATACTGGGGGCCGGCTTTGCAGGTATGTGCATGGCTATTAAGCTAAAAGAGGCGGGTTTCCACAATTTTGTGATTTTAGAAAGGGATAAAGACCTTGGTGGAACCTGGCTGGCCAATTCGTACCCCGGGGCAGCCTGCGATGTGCAGTCGCACCTTTATTCGTACTCATTTGAACCCAAGCCCGACTGGAGCCGGATGTTTGGCCCGCAGCAGGAAATATGGGAGTATATGGCCCATTGTGCCCGGAAATACGGGCTATACCCCCATTTTCAGTTCGAAACTGCCGTAAACGGGGCCACCTTTAACGAACAAAGCGGTAAGTGGACCGTAAATACCAATAAAGGGGATTACACCGCAGCCGTTTTTGTTTCATGTTCGGGTGGTCTGAGCCAGCCCGCTATGCCCGACATTAAGGGGCTTCAGGATTTTAAGGGCAAGCTGTTTCACAGCGCTCGCTGGGACCATAGCTATGACCTAAAGGATAAAACTGTTGCTGTTATAGGAACGGGGGCCAGCGCCATACAAATTGTGCCCACTATAGCGCCTGCGGTAAAGCAGCTATTTCTTTATCAGCGCACACCTGCCTGGATTTTACCCAAACCCGACAGGGCAATGAAAGGCTTCGAGAAGAAAATGTTTTCCGCCATGCCTTTTATGCAAAGGCTATTGCGCGGTATGTTGTATTGGCGTAACGAGTTATTTGCCATTGGCTTTGTTTCGAAACCGGGTATTATGAAGCTGGCGCAAAAAATGGCAACCCGGCATATAAACGCTGTTATTAAGGATGAAACCCTGCGCAAAAAGGTTACGCCTGCCTACAAGGTGGGCTGTAAGCGTATACTGTTATCTAACGAATACTACCAGGCAATTACGCGCACCAATGTGGAGGTAATAACGGATGGCATAAAAGAAGTTACCGCAGATGGTATTGTAACTGCCACCGGAGAGGAAAGGAAGATGGACGCCATAATATTGGCAACAGGCTTTCATGCTGCTGACGGTGTGGTGCCTTTTGCTATTAAGGGCACCAACGGCCTTGATTTAAACGAGGCCTGGAGAAACGGTGCTGAAGCTTATTTAGGAACCAGCGTAAGTGGTTTCCCTAACCTGTTTTTAATTGTGGGGCCTAACACCGGTTTAGGGCATAGTTCTATGATATTGATGATAGAAGCGCAGGTGCACTATGCTATGGAGGCTATCCGCCAAATGAAATTAAATAAGTGGAAAGCGGTGGATGTAAAACCTGAAGTGCAAAAGAGCTATAATGCAGATATACAGGAACAGTTAAGCCATACTATATGGCAAACAGGTGGTTGTGTTAGTTGGTACCAGGACAGAAACGGCAAAAACGTTACCCTATGGCCCGGCCATACTTTTACCTTTATGAAGCGCACTAAAAATTTTGAGCCTGATAAGTATATACTGGCTAAGTAGTGGCCAATAGTTAGCTTAACCTGCAATGGCTTTAATGCCGGGCAGCTCTTTGCCTTCAAAGTACTCCAGCATGGCACCGCCACCGGTGCTTACATAGCTAACTTTATCAGCAAGGCCAAATTTGTTTACGGCAGCAACGCTATCACCCCCGCCTACCAGCGAGAAAGCGCCATTAGCGGTTGCTTCTGCCACGGCCTTAGCAATAGCTTCGGTGCCTTTCTGAAACTTTTCCATTTCAAACACACCCATAGGGCCGTTCCACAAAATAGTTTTTGAGGCCCGTATTACTTTACTGAAATCAGTTACAGCGTTAGCAGCAATGTCAAGGCCCATCCAGCCGTCCGGTATGTTGTTGCTTGCTGCGTTATCGGTGTTTGCTGCCGCATCAAATTTATCGGCTATAACACTATCAACCGGCAACAGCAGGTTAACGCCTTTTTGTTTTGCTTTTTCAATCAGTTCAAGGGCCAGTTCCAGTTTGTCATCCTCTACCAGGGAGTTGCCTATTTTACCTCCTAAAGCCTTAAAGAAAGTATAGGCCATGCCGCCACCAATAATGATGTTGTTGGCCTTGCTCAACAGGTTCTCTATAATCAGTATTTTATCAGAAACCTTTGCACCACCAAGTATGGCTGTAAAAGGAGCCTCGGCGCTTTTTAAAACACGCTCGGCATTTTTTACCTCATTGGCCATTACATAGCCAAACATTTTGTTGCCTTCAGTATAATAATTAGCTACAATGGTGGTGGATGCATGGGCGCGGTGGGCCGTGCCAAACGCATCATTTACATAAACATCGCCATGCTTTGAAAGCTTTTCAGCAAAAGCAGCGTCGCCTTTTTCTTCTTCTTTATAAAAGCGCAGGTTCTCTAATAACAATACATCGCCCGCTTTTAAACTACTGCTGGCAGCAAAAGCCTCTTCGCTTATACAATCGCTTACAAATTTTACATCTCTGCCAAGCAGTTCAGCCGTTTTTGCTACTGCATGCTTAAGGCTGTGTTTCTCGTAATCAACCGTGCCGTCTTCCTTCAGCTTTTTAAGCGGCCGGCCTAAGTGGCTCATCAATACAACGCTGCCGCCATCGGCTAAAATTTTATTAATGGTTGGCACGGCTGCCTTAATACGGGTGTCATCCGTAACGGCCAGCGTTTTCTTATCTAAAGGCACGTTAAAATCTACACGTATCAATGCACGTTTGCCGGCAAAGTTGAGGTTGTCTACAGTTTTCATTTTAGAGAAGTTGAATCGGGCGCGAAAATAATTTTTCGCGAAAACTCCTCAATATTTTGTTTTGTCGCCCTTTTTAAGCCAGGCTGAAAAAACTTTCATGGCTTGTTCGCGCAGCAGGGATTTAGCCGGCACAAGGCGCTCATTTATAGCTTTGGGGATCTCCCGGTAAATAAGGTCGTCGTCAAATCCTATTTCGGCGGCATCCTTACGGGTATTGGCAAAATAGATAGCAGATATGCGCGCCCAGTAAATAGCCGCAAGGCACATGGGGCAGGGCTCGCAGCTGCAGTAAATCTCCGCACCGCTAAGGTCAAAAGTGTTAAGGTTTTTGCAGGCATCTCGTATAGCTACCACTTCGGCGTGGGCTGTGGGGTCGTTAGTAGAAGTTACGTGGTTGTTGCCACGGCCTATAACTTTGCCTTCCTTTACCACTACCGCACCAAATGGCCCGCCGCTATTAGTATTCATACCTTCCTCAGAAAGCTGAATGGCAAGCTGCATGAAATATTCAGGTGTATCCATTATGCGCTACAATATAATATATATCCCGCAGGGCATGTTCGGTGGGTACTAAAGCCAAATATTATCTTCGCCCGCTAATGAAGTTTAACTTACTAGCAGAAGATAAAGAAAGCAAGGCCAGGGCCGGCGAGTTTTTTACCGCCCACGGAAAGGTAGAGACCCCTGTGTTTATGCCGGTTGGCACCTTAGGCGCCGTTAAGGCCGTACAAGTGTATGAACTGCGCAACCTTTTAAATGCGCAGATAATGCTGGGTAATACCTACCATTTGTATTTGCGCCCCGGCACTAATGTGCTGGAAAAAGCAGGAGGCCTTCATAAGTTTAATGGCTGGGACAGGCCCATACTAACTGATAGCGGTGGGTACCAGGTGCATTCTCTGTCGGATATCCGCAAGATAAAAGAGGAAGGAGTAGAGTTCCGCTCGCATATTGATGGGTCCAAGCATTTCTTTTCGCCGGAAGGCGTAATAGACGTGCAGCGCAAAATAGGGGCTGATATAATTATGGCCTTTGACGAGTGCACCAGCTACCCCTGCGAGTTTCAGTATGCCAAACAAAGCATGCACTTAACGCACCGTTGGCTGCAAAAGTGCATTGCCCGTTTTAAGGAAACCCCTGCGCTTTACGGCTATGAGCAAACCCTGTTCCCTATTGTGCAGGGTAGTGTTTACAGCGACCTGCGCAAGCAGTCAGCAGAGTTTATAGCTGAACAAGGTATGGACGGCAATGCAATCGGTGGTCTTTCAGTAGGCGAGCCCGATGATGAGTTGTACTCTATGACCGAATTAGTATGCGGCATTTTACCTAAAGATAAACCGCGTTACCTGATGGGCGTGGGTACGCCTGCCAACATACTGGAAGGAATTGCCTTAGGTGTAGATATGTTTGACTGTGTAATGCCTACACGCAATGCCCGCAACGGTATGCTTTTTACGCGCCAGGGTATTATCAATATCAAAAACGAAAAGTGGAAAGACGACTTTACGCCCATTGATGCTGAAAGCGATTGTGAGCCAGTGCGCACTCATACCAAAGCCTTTTTGCGCCATTTGGTGCATACCGGCGAAATGCTGGGTGCGCAGTTAGCCACCGTAAATAATCTTAGCCTTTATTTATGGCTTACGCGCGAGGCACGCAAGAAAATTGTAGAAGGCACGTTTAACAACTGGAAAAAGGAAATGCTTCCGCGTTTAATGCAACGTTTATAAAAGCCTGCGGTGAAAAAACTGGATTGGTACATACTGCAAAAATTCCTGGGCACCTTCGTGTTCATTATGGCTCTTTTGCTGGGTATTACCATCGTAATTGACCTTAGCGAGAAGATAGACAACCTTATTGAAAACCATGCGCCGGTAACGGCGGTTGTTTTTGGTTACTATACCTATTTCATTCCCTTTATTACCTCGCTTATAGGGCCATTCTTTGTTTTGGTATCGGTTATCTTTTTTACCTCACAGCTTGCAGGCCGCTCAGAAATTGTTGCCATACTAAATAGCGGCACCAGTTTTTACCGCATGCTGTATCCGTATTTTGTGGGCGCCACTATATTGGCTGCTATGTTTTTTATGGGCAACAACTACCTGATACCGGTTGCCAATACCAAGCGAAATGCGTTTGAAAAGCAGTATGTAAGCAAACCGTGGGAAGGCCTGCGCTACAACTTTCATCGCACTGTGGCGCCGGGCACCATTATTTATATTGAAAACTATACGCCTACAAAAGGGGAGGGGTTTAAATTCTCGATTGACAAGTTTGATAGCGGGCAACTGGTATTTAAGCTGCGCTCAGAAAAAATTGAATGGATAAAGGAGACCAGGCGCTGGCGCATAAGTAATTACTACACCCGCGAACTGCGTAAGAATGGCGATTACATTAAAACAGGTGCCGTTATTGATACGGTGTTCCCGTTTAAGCCTGAGGACTTTTCGTTTACAGAGCACTCTAAAGAAGAGATGACTACCCCCCAACTGAAGGAGTACATTGCTTATATGTATGCCTCGGGCCAGCCGGATATTGAATTTTACGAGGTGGAGAAATTCAGAAGAACAGCTTCGGCTTTCAGTATTTACATTTTAACCCTTATTGGTGTTAGTGTGGCATCGCGCAAAATGCGGGGCGGCCTGGGTTGGCACCTGGTATTAGGTATAGCGCTCAGCGCCATTTACGAAGTTATTATGAAGTTCTCCATCACCTTTGCAACCAATTCATCCTTGCCGCCGCTAATTGCTGTTTGGATACCGAACGTGTTGTTTGCAGGGCTTGCGTTTTACCTGCTGAAAAAGGCGCCGAAGTAAAGCTTAGTAGCCGCCAAGGTATTTGCGTATTCCCCATTCCAGGGAGATAAGAACAAGCACCAGGGCAAAAATCCATTTAAGGTTTATGGCGCTTTCAGTAAGGAAGGTATCGTAAAGAATTGGCTTTAATTGGTTCTTGGCGTCTATTTCCTCTGCAATTTTTTCCATATCGGCTATGTAATGCATGCTGCCGTTGTGTTGCGATGCCAGCTGATACAATACCTGGTGGTCTGCACGGGTACGCATTACTTCTAACTGCAAAGGACTTACTGAAAACCTGCCGTTGGCGGTGTACGAACTGTTGCCGAATTTTACCGTAGCGGTATAACTGTAGTTGCCAACGGGTAAAAAGCCTGCGTTAAGGTTGTAGGCATTTTCCGTTTTGTTGAACTGGAAATTATAATCCTTGCCATCTTCGCCTTTAATCTTTATTTCCGCATCAGGCGTATTAATTAACTCATAATTGGCATTGTATAATTGCGCATCAAAAGTTATGGCCTCATTGTCCTCAAAAATGTTTTTGGGCAGGTTAACTCTAAAGGGGCGTTTATCTGTTTTAACTGAAAGGTATTGAACGGTTTTATCAATCAGCTCATTAGTGGCATCCTGGTTTTTGTTCATCAGGTAATCATACAAGCGCCAGCGCCAGATGCCCTCGCCAACAATAACACCGAATTTTACTTCGCCGGTTTCGTTAAACAGCCATAGCGGAAAATCAGTAGTAACGGTATTTATTTTTTGCTGCAGTAAAACTTTTGAAGATGGGTTAACCGTGTACTCGCCAAAAAAGTTGCTCAGGGGTGGAAGTTTGGGGATGGTTTGTGCTGTTTTATCAGAAAGCGTGAAAAGAGAAAAGTCTTTTACTACCAATGCTGTCACATCATTAAACCTGTCCTGGCTTCCACGAAAGGTGAGGCCGTTCTGAACTTTGGAAAACTCAGAAACAGCGGTTTGAGAACCCAGCACAATAAGCATCGGCTTTTTTAAATCGCGCACTTCGCGCAATATGTTTTGTATGCGCTGGTTGGGCGATGGCAGTTGGTGCAGTATTACCAGGTTGTAGTCGTTAAGCTTTTTCGAGAAGGTTTCTGCCATCTCTACATCCAACTGATAGTTTTTATTGTTTTCGATAGCCGACTTAAATGCAGCAATATCCGGGTGAGGAGAGTTGGCAATCAACAGGATTTTTTGCCGGCCGTCCAGCACTTCTACAAAAATATCGCGGGCATTGTTTTTATAGGTCAACTCGCCTTCGGTATTAGATAATACAACACGGTAATGGGCAATGCCCACCTTGTTTGCCGGAAGAATAAAATCGGATGTCTGAAAAAATGATTCGGATGGATAGCTTAAGTCCTTTGATTGCAAAAGGTGGGGTTCAGCGCCTGCTTCTATCTCATACACATTCAGCTTTACATTTCGGCCGGCCAGGTTGTTGGCCTCTACATCTACGCGTAGCCCGAACTGGTCGTTCAAATAGGCTATTTTATTGTAGAAGGCATTAGAGAGTTTTTGATCGCGTTGGATAGTGGTATCGCCAAGGGCAACAGTGTAAACCGTGTAAGCGGCCTTTTCAGCAGAGTAAACGGGGTTAACGCCCCTGTTGTAAATACCATCGGATGCAATAATTACGGCGCCCAGGTTGCGGTTATAATACAGATTATTGAGCCCTTCAATAGCTGAACTTAGGTTGGTGGATTTATCAGTGAATGAAAAATCAACGCCCTGTTTAAGGTCATCGCCGGCAGAGTATTCAGCTACTTCATACTTATCGCCCAACTTGTTTACCAACTCCTCTAACTTCTTTTTATAGGCTGCTGAATCTTTACCTAAACCGTTTTTTACTGATTCGCTGTTATCATGCACGATAGCCACAATAGGTTTAAAGGTTTGCGTATTGCGGGTGCGTAAAAAGGGGGATAGTAAAAGAATGGCAAGGATAGTAACTGCCAGGAAGCGGAAAGCGCTCATGGCATATCTCCACCATTTTGAGCCTGAGGACTTTTCATCAAAGGTCTTATCGCGGTAGTAAAGCACAGCGGTGTATAGTGCACCCAGCGCTAAACAAAGGATAAGAAGCCATGCAGGGTATTGAAAGGAAAGTCCGGAATTCATTAATCTAATATGACAATATGACGATAAGCAGATGCGATAATAACTACAAATACAACAATTAGCGGTTCATAGCGCCGCAAACACTTAAAACCTGGCCTGATATATATAGCGATAGATCGCTTGCTAAAAATACGGCTGCATTGGCTACCTCCTCCGGTGTGCCCATGCGCTTGAGCGGAATTTTGTCCAATATCGCCTTTTTAACCTCTTCTGTTAATACACGGGTCATGTCTGTTTCTATAAAGCCGGGGGCAATGGCATTGCAACGGATGCTTCTTGAGCCAAACTCATCGGCAATTGATTTGGTAAAGCCTATGATACCCGCTTTTGATGCCGCGTAATTCGATTGCCCTGCCTGCCCCTTTTCTCCAACGATGGAAGTTAAGTTTATTATAGAACCGCTCTTGCTTTTCAACATTATTTTAGAAACATGCTTGGTTAGGTTAAACACCGATTTAAGGTTAGCGTCTATCACTTCGTCCCATTGTTGTTCGGTCATTCGCAGTATAAGGTTATCGCGTGTAATGCCTGCATTATTTACAAGCGCATCAATAGTTCCGAATTCTTTAATCACTTCTTCAATCAACTTCTCGGCGCCTGTATAGGATGCTGCATCAGATTTATAGCCTTTGGCTTTAATGCCCAGGGCGTTCAGTTCGGCTTCTACCTGGGCTGCTCTTTCTTCGGAGCTTACATAGGTAAAGGCCACATTGGCGCCCTCCTGCGCAAAACGCTTAACTATACCATAGCCAATGCCGCGGGTACCGCCGGTAACCAAAGCTGTCTTTCCTTTCAATAACATGATTAACAGTTTTTGATGTTATACAAAGAAAAAATTTTTTCCCACGATTAAACCGAATAGATGTTCACCCGTCAATAGTTGTATAACAGCACACAAGTATTTAGTAATACCAAAAAAGAATGTGTTATGACAAAGAGATTAATTGCCGGACTGCTGATTTTTATACTTACCGCAGCTATAGGAAATGTAAACGCCCAGCCCGGTGAAGGCCGTAAAAGCGTGGGTAAAGAACAACGCCAACAAATGCACCGCATACATCGCGGGGTTAGGAACGGTAGCTTAACGCACCGCGAAGCAGCCATGTTACATATGCAGCAGGCGCAAATACAACACGATAAGGAGATTATGAAACTGGACGGCCGCATAAGCCGCAAGGAGCGCGCCTATTTAAAAATGGAGCAGGCCCGGGCCAACCAAAACATCTACCTGCAAACGCATGATGCGCAGTGCAGAAAGTAATTGCTATTTTAAACCGATAAATCCAATAGTATGAAAAGGAAATTAGTAGTAACAGCCGCTTTGTTTGGCTTTAGTATGCTTACTCTTAATTTGTTTGGCCAGGCAACGCCTAAAGTGCGCCATAAGCAGGTTAACCAGCAGGAGAGGATACAAGAGGGCAAGCGTAGCGGAGAGCTGACCCGTGGAGAGGCGGCCGTCCTACAGGCTCAACAGGCTAAAATTCAGCATGATAAAAAGGAAGCTAAAGAAGACGGCGTGGTAACACCAGCCGAGCGTGCAAAACTGAAGCATGAGCAGCGCCGTGCCAGCAAAAACGTTTACCGCCAAAAGCACGATGCCCAGGGCAGGTAACTTTATTGGCTGATAACCGGCTTGTTATACAAAAATATCGGCCGGGGCTTGACAAACCTTCCCCGCTATTTTATCTTACCGATACTCGAATTGAGTTTTTGGTTTTAGGGTTAAATCTTCCCGCCCCCTGCCAGGGGCGGGACTTTTTTTATTCCCTTACCAGTTTAAATGTGCGGGTTGCGCCATTGCTGTTTAACTCAAGAAAGTAAATACCTGCTGCCAGGGCGCCTGTGTTTATTTCAAACTGCCCGGCTGCCTTATCCGCCTGCAATAATTTGCCTGTAAAATCAAACAGGCGATAGCTTACTGACTGATTAGCCGCTGCCTTTACTGAGATGCTTGTGTTGAATGGATTTGGCGCTACGTTTACATTAAGTGCGCTTAACTCATTTATACTACTTACCACTACAGTTACCTGCGTTTGTAACACTTTGGTGTTACAGTTATTGCTTGCAGTAAGTGTTACGGTGTAAGTGCCTGATGCGCTATAAATATGCGTTGGAGCAGCTTCGGTAGAGGTATTTCCATCGCCAAATGACCATTCATATGAAGTTGCCCCGGTTGTGTTGTTCGTAGTAAAAAGTGTATCGGCACTTGTGTTAGCGGTAACAGTGGTTTGTATATTAATATCGGTGCCAACGTTAATGCTGCCCATAATACCATTACTGAGGTTGCCGAAGCTACCGCTTGTTGTAGTTTCAGTTTTAGAAGCCCTTACCATATAAATATAGCTTCCCATATCAACGCATGAATCGGCGAAAAAAGTAACAGCGCCCGGTACACTGCTTATAAGGGTAAAGGGGGTGTTAAGGTCATTGGAGCGATAGATGCTATAACCAACTGAACCATCGGTTGAGGCTGTCCAACTTAACGATACGATGTTGTTTGTTTCAGTTACGGTTAAATTTTGAGGTGGAGCTACAATGTATTGGCGTAATGTAGGGTCACCCATTAATGCAATATGCACAAAGCTGCCGGCGTAATTTTGAAAGTAAAGCGAGGTGTTGTTTTGCGTTGTCATAGCACTGTAACCGATGGTTTCACCCATGCCCATATGGTGAAACACCCAATGGGGCCTGCCGCTCCAGCAGGATGCCAGCGCATTATTGGTAAGCGGTGCGCGCAGAAAATTGTTTTGCGAATCCCAATCGCCGAAATAACTGCCGAAAAGCATGGTGAAGGCGGTTTGCAGGTTACTGTGTACAAACGTGGAGGTATTGCCCACACCGCTGCAACTGGTGTAGGAACCACCACCACAGCCATAGCTCCATATATAGCTTGCGGTATCCATGGTAGTAAAGTAATCGGCTTCCGAAACACGGGTGGGACCAACTAATGGTGCAAAGTTTTTCCATGCGCTTGCCGCAAAAGCCTCTCCGCTAAAGGCGCCAAAGTTATCGTCAATCAGTGCTTTTGCCGCAAAAGTGGTTTGCCCGGTACGGAAGTCGTGGTCATGCTTGAGGTAGTTTAAAACGAGGGAATCTTCAGGCGTACTAAACGCGGGCATGTTGGCCATGTCTATGCGGCCAACCTGCAGTTCAACTTCCGATGGCAGAAGGGTTTGGTCGTATTTGCCGTCTCCGGGAATATTATCGTTACGGCTACCGGTTGAAACCGTATCATTTATTGACGCATCGGTCCAGTTGCCGTCTATCTCTCCATAAAAAGCATCGGCCGGCCAGGCGCCCAGGTGGTCAGGGTGGCCGTCAGGGTTTAAATCTCCTGAATAAGGAACAGGCACGTGGCCTATTAATACAACGGCTTTGATGTTTCCGGGGTCCTGGTGGTATTGATCTACTATAAAGTCTTTTACATCTGTAACGGCTGTGTTGCGGTCAACTTCTTTTTTTATAACCAGCCAGCCATCGCCTATTAAGTCATTAATATAAGTTTGGTTAACATAGGTGCGAGTAGCGGCCAGCGCACTATCTACCATTACTATAATTTTTCCGTAATAACTTACTTCGGGCAGGACAATGCCTGAATTGATGTAGCCATATGCCGTAGGTGTGCCGTTGCGAACCACCTTGTATTCGTAACTTACCTTTACCGCTACTGCTGTATCTGTAAAAACGCTATCGGTTGCAGGCAATGTGGCATAAATGCTGCCCCAAGTTGTAGCCCCTTTAAGCTTTCGGTAAATGTTATAGCCGGTAAAGGTGGTATTGTCTACCACTATTTTAAGCGAAATAGAAGGTGGGCTATTTTGCACCGAGGCGGTAAGTTGCACGGCATAGTTAGAGGCTAGCTGGGCAGTGGCCGTTTTTAGAATGAGGAAGGTGATGCAGAAAAGTAAAACTTTCTTCATGAGTTAAGTTTGAAGAAGAAAGGTAGAAATAGCAAGGGGCTTTTCAAAACATATTGAATACGGCCTACTTCAGGTCTTCAGTAATAATATGAAGCATTTGGCGCACCAATCCACCCATGGAACCGACACTCAGAAATGTTTTGTTTTTAAAGTGCGTAGAGAGTTCCTTACCCAATTGTTCAATTTTTTCGGATGGGGCTACATTGTCGCGCTCCATCACTTCCAGCAGGTGGTTAAGACGGTGGTGCGAGGAAATACTCCGCCGGGCTATCAGGGTTCTTTCTTCTTTCTGGTATTGGGCAATGGTTTCTTTGGTAAGCAGTTGCAGGGTTAACTGAACCAGTATGGCATTTTCTTTAAAAAACTGTGGAAGGTAAAGCGTTTTTTTCCCTTCATAACTCTGCTGGTCGAAATCAATAGCCCGTATGCGGAATTGCACCTCCTCAAAATCGGGGGTTATATCAAACACATAATTATAGGAGCGCATATCGCCCAACAGGCGCACAAAACAGCGCTCATTAAACTTTACAAACTCTTTGGCTACCCGTACTTTATTGAATTCAGGATTCTCCAGGTAATAGGAGATAAACATATCACCGGGTATGCCGGCTATGTGTTCTTCAACCAGGGTGTGCCTGTCAACAAAATAATTAATGCGTGAAGGGGATAGTATGTGTTCCAACTCCAGGCCATATACCCGGCTGGCGTCGGCCTGCTTTATATAAAAGTAGTCGTAGTTATCGTTAAAGTCGTTTACAATTTTAATACGGAAGGGGTTGCTGTTGCCAAAGGTGCAATAGTCAATACGTTCCACATGCAGGTGCTTATGTACGGAGGTATCGCCCCCGGTTTTAAGTATAGAATAGATGCGTTTTAACCCGTCGTGTATAAGGGTAATCTCATTTTGGGGGTACATGGCTGCTTCCCAAAGTGTATCCTTCCCTTTTTTATCGCGTATGGAGATGCTGCCGTTAAAGTGGCGTAAATCGGCATAGGTAACAGGCAGGCTTATCTCGCGGCGGTTTTCTTCCAGGTATTCTCGCAGGGGCGCAAAAACCGGGTAAATGGTTTTCTTTTTGGTAATGATTTGCTGGGAGTAATGCTTGGGAGTTTTCACGGAAGTAAAAGTAAAAATGATGCGGAAGTAAGTTTTGTAAATGCCCACAAATGAGATTACCGGTAAAATTTCATTTTTGTGAAATGAGATTGACCACTGCGGCGGGAGTATTGCTGCTGCTGTTAACGTTAAGTTTTTGCCGCAATAAGGAACAAAAGGATTGCTGTGCCGGACCGCAAAAGCAGTTGTTAGCGGATACCGCAATAATGGAGCAATTGCCTGGGGATACAGCTGTGCCTATTGAAGACGAGATGGCTACCTATTATATAGTAGTAGCCGATACCGGCGCAGATTATTATTTGCTGCGTACAAAAATGTTTGACCTGCATAAGCAACTGCAGTTGGATATTGACACCTTGGGACGTGCCTATAACCCCCAAAGTAACCTTATTGCTTTGCCTGAAAATGATGAGGATGAAATTTACAGGGGCGAATATTACCCCCGCCGTTACCCCTCAAAATTTCTGAGTTTGGAATACCTGAGTTGGTACCAGGACCATAATGAGCGTAAAACCATAGCTTTGGTGGCAGGTATTTACGAGGATAATGAAAGTGCGGATAGCGCATTACTGAAGCTAAAAAAGGAAGGACCGCAAGCCTTTGTTTTAAAGGCCCGGGTTTATGTGGGATGCATGCACTAATGCCTGTTTTTCAGCAGTTTTGTGCAAAAATGCCTGATTTTCGGGCAAATTAGCCCTGTTTTTAGCGGCTTTGCATCTCCTAATATTTTCTCCACAAACATTTGTAACTCTGACCTAAAAAGCTATTTTTGCGGTCCCTTTTTTGGGGCGGGTGTGTAATATACCCCTAAAATAAAGATTTTATGAAGGTTAAAGTATTAAATAAGGACGGCCAGGAAACAGGAAGAGAAATCAACCTGAATGATGCAATTTTTGGTGTAGAGCCTAACGACCATGCGGTTTATTTAACAGTGAAGGCTTACATGGCTGCACAACGCCAGGGCACTCACAAGAGCAAGGAAAGATGGGAAATTGCCCGTACTACCAAAAAGGCTTTCCGCCAGAAAGGTACCGGTGGTGCCCGCCGTGGTGATATGAAGAGCCCGCTGGTACGTGGTGGTGGCCGTGTTTTCGGTCCTAAGCCGCACAGCTACGATTTAAAAATCAACAAAAAAGTAAAAGAGGTTGCCAAGAAAAGCGCCCTTACTTATAAAGCAAAAGACGGTAACCTGGTTATAGTTGAAGACTTTAATCTGAACGAACCTAAAACAAAGGGTTTTGCAGCCGTGTTAAACGCCCTTAACCTAAAAGGAACCAAGAGCGTATTTGTATTAAGCGGTGCACAACAGAATACTCTGTTAGCTGCCCGTAACCTTCCTAATGTTCAATTAACCGAAGCACGCCAGTTAAATATCTTCGATATTATGAACTGCAAAAAGCTTGTGTTAAGCGAAAGCGCTGTAAAAAGCCTGGAAGAAAATTTTTCTAATAACTAATTTGACTGGGAGGAAATACCATGGCAGACAAAGTATTGGTAAAACCGATAATTACTGAAAAAAGCACTAAGCAAAGCGAAAAGAAAAACACTTACGCTTTCCGTGTAGCTAAAGACGCTAACAAACTTGAAATAAAGAAAGCTGTTGAGGCTTACTACAACGTTCAGGTTGATGGCGTAAATACCTCAGTTAATGTAGGTAAAAAGAAAGTGCGTTATACTAAGAAAGGCGTAGCCAGCGGTATGAAGCCTTCTTTCAAGAAAGCATATGTAACCCTGAAATCAGGCGAAACCATCGATTTCTACGGTAACGTATAACCCTAACCCCTAAAGGGCCCAAGGGCAGGAAAACATATTTAATAACTATAGTGGATACCAACCACTGATAAGAAAAAGAGGGAATATAAAATGGGAATTAAGAAGTATCGTCCAACCACGGCGAGCCTGAGGTTTACAGAACTCCTCACGTTCGACGAAATTACAACCAGCAAGCCGGAAAAAAGCCTTTTGGCTCCATACAAACAAACCGGTGGTCGTAACAGCAAAGGTGAATTAACAATGCGTTACCGCGGCGGTGGCCACAAACAGCGCTACCGTATCATCGATTTCAAAAGAGATAAGTTTGATGTAACCGGTAAGGTTGTTTCAGTAGAATACGATCCAATTCGTACTGCATTTATCGCCCTTATCCAATACAAGGATGGCGAGAAGAGATATATACTTGCTCCACACGGTATTAAAGTTGGTCAGGAAATCGTTTCAGGTAAAAGCGCAGCGCCCGAAGTAGGCAACGCACTTCCACTGGGCGATATGCCGCTGGGTTCTATCATCCACAACGTGGAGTTATACCCCGGCCGTGGCGGTAAAATTGTAAGAAGCGCAGGTTCTTCAGCACAGCTTTTAGCTAAAGAAGATAAATACGCTGCTATTAAAATGCCTTCTGGCGAAATACGCCGTATTCTTTTAACCTGCTACGCAACAATAGGCACTGTTTCTAATCCTGATCATACGTTGATTAGCTATGGTAAAGCAGGTCGTAAGCGTTGGTTAGGCCGTCGTCCTCGTACACGTGCTGTGGCCATGAACCCTGTAGATCACCCAATGGGTGGTGGTGAGGGCCGTTCATCAGGTGGTCACCCACGTTCACGCAAGGGTATCAAATCTAAAGGCCTTAAAACACGTCACCCTAAAAAAGCTACTTCGCAGTATATCATTCAGCGTCGTAAGGGGGCTAAGGCTAACCAGAATAATCAATAATTAGTTTAGAGAACAGAAAAATCAAAATAAAAGATGGCACGTTCAATTAAGAAAGGACCTTACGTAGGATACAAATTGATGAAGAAGGTGAACAAGATGAACACCGGTGGCAAAAAGAGTGTAATTAAGACCTGGAGCCGCGCTTCAATGATTGTTCCTGAAATGGTGAACCATACTTTTGCTGTTCACAACGGCAACAAGTTTATCCCGGTATACATTACCGAGAACATGGTAGGCCACCGTTTGGGCGAGTTTTCACCAACCCGCCAGTTTAAAGGCCACTCATCTAAGAAAATTGCATAATAACCCGAATTAAGAATTACGATAAAACTGAAATACAATGGAAGCAGTTGCAAAACTCAATAATAACCCTACCAGCACCCGCAAAATGCGTTTGGTTGCCGATTTAGTACGCGGTAAAGGGGTATATGAGGCTTTAACCATTCTGAAATACAGCAAGCAGGAAGCGTCAAATAAATTAGAGAAATTGCTGAAGAGCGCTATCAACAACTGGGAACAGAAGAACGGCCAGCGCCCTGAAGACAATGACTTGATTGTAAAAGAAATTTTTGTTGACGCAGGTACCATGCTTAAGCGTTTCTTACCGGCTCCACAGGGCCGTGCTTACCGCCTGCGCAAGCGCAGCAACCACGTTACAATTAAGGTGGATAGCAAAAACGGCAGTAGTGTTGCCGTAGCTGAAACTGCTACTGAAGAACAAGCATAAGATACAACGATTTAAATAGCGAGGCCCCCTGCACCACAGGGGGCTTTTTTATTTGCGGTCTGTATTGTTTAATGCGCTATCATATGACGAAGGATTTAAGTGTTATTGTTGGCGGCCTTTGCTCCCGCACCGGCTTTTTTTGTAATTTACAACCAGCCAATTTTATGTGTGTTTGTAATATATGTAACTGTTGGCGCGTTTAAGAGTAAACTAACTAAAGCGTAATTGTGAAGGGCGATAGTTTTTTATTACAGCGAACCAGCCAGGAATGGGTAGCCATACTTAAGGGGCTTATTACCGAGCGTAGTGAGGACTTTAAACTGGTAGCTGAAAACTATTACAACAAGGCAAAAGCCGATGAGGATAAGGCGCTGATGTGCGAAATACGGCTACAGCAATGCGTATACGATAACCACATCACAAGCCGGTATGTAGAGTCGAACAGGTATGCTTTCGACTGCCTTGACCTTGCCCGCGAAACAGGCAGCTTTAGCATGGAAGCCAATGCCCTGCGCATGATGGGCGTTAATTTTAATTTTTTGGGGGAGTTAAGTAAAGCCCGCCAGGCGTATGATGAGGGTGTGAGGATCTTGGAAGCGCAGCCTGATTTGGCAGATAGCGATAAGGCAATTTTAGCCGGCCTGTATTTTAATATCGTTACCCTTTACCGTGATTTTGAACTGGACGAATCAAGGCTGCAGTATATTGATAAGGCTTACAAACTGTTTTCGGATATTGGTAACAAGCAAGGGGTAGCACGTTGTTATATCTCGTATGCCAATAACTACCCTGGTATTAAGGGAACAAGGGCTGCAATAGATTACCAGCGAAAAGCACAATACATATTTAAGGAGATAGGAGATAACCGGGGACTGGGGAACTGCCTTGTTAATATGGGCTTTTTAACCTGCGACCTTGACCAGAACTTTGAAGAGGGAATGCAGATGCTGCAGGAGGGCATTGCGTTGCTTTCCAAATCAGGCAGTTCGTTTTATGTTATTAACGGCTATTTTAATATGGTGTGCGCCCTGCGCCTGCAAAAGCGTTACGATGAAGCCATTGAATATCTCAGGAAGATAGATGATGCGGCCAATGCCTCGCAATCCAGAATGAATAAGGCCAACCTGTATGAAGAATGGGCCAATGTTTTGGAAATGAAAGGGGATTATGAGCAAGCCCTGAACTACTACAAAATGTACAGGGAGGAGAAAGAGAAAACCTATCAGTTTGATAAAACATCTGCAGTTTCAGATATGCGGATGTCCTTTGAGTTGGAAGAACGTAAAAAGGAAGCTGAATCCTTAAAAAAGAAGAACGAGGAGATTGAGGCCTATGCCCGCAAGCTGGAGATATCGAACTTTGAGCTAAAGCAGTTTGCACACGTTGCTTCGCACGATTTAAAGGAGCCATTGCGCATGGTTACTTTGTATATGCAGATGTTGGAAAAGCATGCTGCAGCTAAGTTGGCTAAAGAGGAGTTGGAATACCTGTACTTTGCGCGCGAAGGTGCAACGCGCATGTATAACCTTATTGAAAGCCTGTTGGCCCTCTCCAATATTAACCCGGAGGTAAAAAAGGAGATGGTTGACCTGAATAAGGTTTACCAGGAAACAATTGAATTTTTGCAGCCCGAGATAGATAAGAAGCAAATGAGAATTAACTGCGGCGTGTTACCAAAAGTAAACGCTAACAGGGCGCATATGCTGCAGTTGTTTGAAAACCTGATTAGCAATGCCATTAAGTATAACAACTGTGCTACGCCCGTGCTCGAAATAAGCAGCCTTAAGAGTGACACCAATTTTTACTTCAGTTTTTGCGATAATGGCATTGGCATTAAGCAAAAGTACCGCGAAAAGGTTTTTGAGGTTTTTCAGCGGCTACACTCGCGTAATGAATACTCCGGCACCGGCATAGGGCTTACCGTTTGTAAAAAGATAGTGGAGCACCTGCATGGCCGCATATGGATTGAAGATGGCAAGGAAGGTGGCAGTTGTGTGAAGTTTACAATACCCGTTTAGCGAATCCAGTTCACTTTTACGGCTGCACGCATCAGTTCTATTTCGCGCATGTCTTTAGTCAACATGGTGCTCATTAAAACCAGGTAAAGCGCCGGCATGTTGCCTTCAATTTTTTCCTTCTTTTTATCGCCTATAAACGCCAGCGCTTCTATATAGCGTTTACACACATAACCGCTGTCGGTAACAACTACCTGGCTAAAGCGGTGGGCCGTAGCGCTGTCATAATACCAATAGGAGGGGGCGTTATCGGTAATCATAATATCGTTACCGGGGTTAAAGTTTTCTTCAGCCATGCCTGTATTTGCAAAGCCAATCAATTCTTCTTTTTTCTTCTTGCTTCTTTTTTTGGTAACAGGGCCGTAGGTAAACGGCTCTAAAGACGCATTTATTAAAACCCCCATGGGTGCAGGAAAAACCAGCACCAAATCGAAGGGTGCCGCTTTAAGTGTTACTTCATTTTTTACTACATCATACCGTTGGCCGTTCTGCTCAAAGTATAAACCGAAACGGCCATCCTGGGCAGTTACCACCAGGCAGGTAAACAGAATGAAAATGGAAAAAAAGCAGCGTTTCATGAACGGGCAAATTAGCAAAATAGAAGCATAACGTTTAACACAGGACTTGCGCCGGCCGCCGGGTTAAAATAAGAAGAGGACGGTGGTGCCGTCCTCTTCTTATTTAGCTTTCTGTGCGTTCTACTTTTACCTCAACGCGGCCCCAGCGGCTTTTACACCGCTCGGCAAATTCATGTTTAAATTTATCGCGTTCTTCGGGGCTCATGCTTTCCCACTTGGCGCGCCAGTAGCGTTTTTGCCCCCAGCCTGCACCATCGGCCTTAACACGTATGCCGCCTAAAAGTATTTTACTTAGTATAACCATGCCAATGGCCATTCTGAAATCTACCACCGGTAGTTTAAACAGGTAAGGCATAATCCAGTTCCACAAATACATGGTTACATAACCAAACAGCACTATGCCCAGGGCAAACAGCAGAAAACCTGCAATGCCTTTCCAAATCCAGAACGATGGTTTCATACGACTGTTTTAGGTGTTAAATAAATCGTTATACAAATTCTGCAAACGTTCCCGCAGATACAGCACGGCATACCTTTTACGCGAAAGCAAGGTGTTTACATTAGCGCCGGTGAGCTCACTGATTTCCTGGAAGCTTTTATCCTCCAGTTCGTGCATAATGTAAACTTCCCGTTGTTCTTTCGGCAATTCCTCCAGGGCCTGTACCAATCCCTGCATGATGGCTTCGCGCATCATTTCAGTTTCCGGTGAATTGGTGTTGGACGGAAGAAAGTCAGATATATCCAGCCTGTCGCCATCATCGCCGGCGCGTACGCTAAAGTGCTCTTCCAGCGAATCAGGCTTCTTCTTACGGTAACGGTCGGTGATTTTATTACGCGCCACCGTAAACAGCCATGAAGCGATCTGTTCAACGGGCTTCATGAGGCGGTAAGTATTCACCAGTTCATAGAAGACATCCTGTAATACATCCTCGGCATCTTCCTGGGTAGGAACACGCCTGCGGATAAATTCAAGCAAACGCCTGCGCTCCTTTTGCACAATTTGACTCAGGGACTCGTTTTGGGCGTCTGCCATTGTAATACCAAGGTTAACCATTTTGCTCGTCAGTATGAGAGTATAAGACGAGGGGCTGAGGTGAATATTTTATTTACAGGGCCAAAGATAGCGATTCAAACAGCGGAAACGTTAAAAATGGCTCCGAAGTGCCTGAAATTGAGGGTTAAGTGAGGGGGGGAATTTACAAATGGCGGTTGTGATAAACTGTCCTCCTTTCCCGAAGTTTCGGGAGGGGACAATATTCATTCTTTCTATTGGACACGACGCCCTACTGCAAAAAGATACCGCTGTTTTGCTTGATATTGTACGTCATACGCTGTTTTACCAGGTTATTGGCATCCATTATCATGTTAAGGTCCGGCGGAAAAGGCATAAAGCGGCCACCGGTGCGGCCCTTACTTTCTTTACTAAGGGCGCGTGGGTCACCTTTAAAAGTGGCAAAGTAGTTTTCAAAGTTTACGCTTTCAGCAAACGGCACCGTTTTAAGGTGCGATTGGTTGGCGTTATTGATAAACTCGTATTCACCAGCTACCAGGCACGATTTTAACTGCTGTGTTTCGCGCACCGTGGCATACACGGTAACCATCTTAGGGGTTTTAATATCATTGCCGGCCGTGTCCTTCAGCACATTTCCTTTTTTATCGTAGCTGTAAATCCACCCATCCTGAAAAGTGGCTTTGTCCTTGTATTCGCGCTCGCTTATACGTTCGGGTGTAACGTCTACCTTTTGCAGTTTTACATTTACCTTAAAATCGGCAGGGGTGTTTGAGGAGGATACAAACTGCACCCACTGGCTGTTAAGGTCGGCCGTATTTATCTTGGTTAGTTCCTTTTCAAAATCTTCGGGTAGTACCACGCGGGCTTCGTTGGTCATGGCAATTTGCACATATACCCGGCCTTTCTCTAAACATTCGTTCAGCAGTTGCTTGCTATCCTTGTATTCGCCGCTTATGCTGTTAAGGTCGTAAAGTTTGTTGTAGGCTTCGCGGTAATTTACTTTGGTTTTGCTTTCCATCAACTTAGCGGCACTGCTGTACAAAAACTCCGAGGTTTTGTTTTTAGCATCTGCCAATTCCTGCTCAATGTTTACCAGCTTTATATCGGCCTCGCGAAACTCTTTCTTAATAAATAGCGGTAATAGCGGTTTAACAAGTTCCTGCCGGTAGCGGATGTTTTCGTAATAATTGTAAATGGTTTGCCAGTTGGCCGGGTTTCCTTCCCGTTTCAGTTGGTTAATAAGGTCAAGGTCGCGTTGGTTAGCGGCCTTAAAGGCCTGCTCCAGTACCAGTATCTCTTTTTGGCGGTTTTTATTGCCGCGCAGCTTGTATGCGGCTGAGTTTACGGCGTTATCATAGTCGCCCCGTTTAAGGTAGCCTTTACTGAAAGAACAGGAGGAAAGAATGGATACAATGAGAAAAAATAAGAGTGTGTTTATGTAACTTTTCATGACCTTTGTTGTAAAATATATATTTTCAATATCGTGCCAAAATAGGACTGATGGCTGTATTTTACGATAATTCAACTGAATTGTCTATCAAAACTGACGAAAAAGAGTTTGAGGATAAGGTTCGTAACAACGAAATGAACCCTGTCCTATCAGTGTATTTAGGTTTGCTTAACCTGGGTACGCAGCATGTAGACCATCACAACCAGCAAAAGTATATCCGCCTCTGTAACTTTGTAACCATACTTACCTTTTTAGGCTCATTGATATATGTAGGCTTCGGCATTTTTTGGGATAGTTGGTACTGGCTGGGTACCATGGTGGCGCTTAGCGTAACCTGTGTAGGCGTGTTAGTGATGAATGCCTTTGGCAAAACCAACGTAAGCCGTTTTACCTATATGCTGCTGGTAAACTCGCTGGTGTTTTTAAATGCTTTGTTTATAGGGCCGCAGGCACAGGCGGAATTTTTCTTTATGGTAGCCGTTATCATTCCCTTTTTGATTTATGACCTGAAGGAAACGGCCATGATAATTTTTGGGGTAGTGCTGCCTATAATTTTAATCTATGCATTTGATTTTGTAAGCCCTGTATTTGTAAAGTATAACTTAACCGTACCCCAACAGTTATTGCTGGAGCGCACCGGAATACTGATGCAGATTACCATGGCTATTTCGGCAGTATACCAGCTGGTACATTTAAACAAAAAAACCGAACAGGAACTGGAGGCCAGCAATGCGCAAATGGTGCTGCAAACTGCAGAGCTAAAGCGCAGTAACAGTGACCTTGAGCAGTTTGCTTACATCATATCGCACGACTTAAAAGCCCCGGTGCGCAACATCAGCAGCTTTATGAATTTGCTGGTGAACAAGTATACCCAGGAACTTAGCCCCGAAGCACGGGAGTTTGTTGGCTACAGCCATACTGGCGCCAAGCGGCTGGAGCGCTTAATTGATGATGTGCTTGCCTATTGCCGTATAGGCACTAACCTGCCCAAGCCTGTGCCGGTTAATGTTAATGATATTATCAGCACCATACGTTTTGAATTGCGCGATAAACTGAGCTCGATTAACGGTAATGTAAATATTAACCGCGAATTGCCGGTGGTTAACAATGTGCATGCTTCGTTAATGTACCACGTATTTCAGAACCTGATAAGCAACGGCCTGAAGTTTAATAAGAGTGACAAGCCACAGATAGATGTAAACTGGACCAACTCCTTAAACTATTACACCTTTACTATACACGATAACGGTATAGGTATTTCAAAAGAATATTCCACCACTATTTTCCAAATGTTCCGCCGCCTGCATAACGAGCAGGAGTACGATGGTACCGGTATAGGCCTGGCCATCTGCAAAAAGATTGTAGAATACTACCACGGCGAGATATGGTTTGAAAGCGAGGACGGAAAAGGCACTACGTTCTACTTTACGGTAAGGAAGTTTTAACTGCTTAAGCCCCCCTGTTTATTTTCCCTGATTATCCTGAAAAGCCCTGAATACCGGGGCTGTTGCTGTTTGTAGCTAGTTGTGAAAAATGAAAGAAATATGAAACAGAGTGAAACAAAGCCGGTAGTTGCTGCGTAAAGGAACAGTAACAAAAAGACCGAGTCATGAAAAAAACATTACAATTCATTATAGCAGCCCTGATGGTTATCACCACTGCTAACACTTTTGCACAGGTAACAGAGGACTTCGAACCTGTTCCTGGCCACGCCGGAACTGTGAAGGACTATTTAATTTTACAAAACTGGCAATTCCCCGATTTTGATGTAAACCCCGAAGGTACGGTAGCTATTGCAGGCGCCCAGAGTATGGGTGCAGGTCCAAGCTATAAGCCCGATCAGTTTACAGGGGTAGTTACGCCGTTTCTTACCTTCAGCAACTCTGAAGCGCTACAGTTTTCTTACAAAATTCACCGCCCGTTAAATACAGGTTGCCGCCGTTGGTTTTTGGTTAACCTGGTTGACCAAAGCGCTAACGTAATACAGGTAGATAGCGTTGAAATTGACCCAATGGCCACTTCAACACTGGTATACAACCTTAACATAAGTGGCCATGCAGGCACCTATGCTCTTTACATCAATGTTCGCGGCGATGGTTGCAATGCAAAAATGACCATGGACGATTTCTTCTACAGCGGCGCTAACGCAGGTATTAACCAACCTGCAGGTTTACAAAAAGCAGCTACAGGTATCAATGATGTATCAGAGAATACCAACGTATTAGCGCTGTATCCTAACCCTGCCAATACTGACCTTAACATACAGTTGAGCTCTATTGGCAACCAGGATGCTAAAATTGAAATCTACAATGTAAACGGCGCCAAAGTATATGGCAGCGCCACACAATTAAACGATGGCAACAACAACCTGAGCATAAACGTTCAAACACTGGCCAGCGGTAATTACTTTGTAAGCATCCGCACAAACGATGGTGTTGTAACCAAACGTTTTGCCAAGATATAATACCACCAACTTATTTTTCAAAAAAGGGGCAGGATGATATCCGCCCTTTTTTGTTTTATGCTTCTCTTAAGCCTGCACGGGTTTCCAAAACTGTGCAGGCTTTTCTGCATTTAGCCGCCTGAAGTTGCCCCCAAGCGTGGATGCCCTCCGGCCCGTTTTACCACTTCCTCCCATACCAGCCTTTTTCCCGGGATTTTCTCCCACAAGGGGCTCTCAGCTATCCACACGGGCCCGTAAAACTGTTCCTGAACTGTGTAAAAGCGGTGGAAAACGCAATACCTTATACACATCAGCCGTTAATAATCAAAAAAATACCACTTTCTCCCACTTCTAAAACCCTTATCCAGTAAGGATTTTAGCTGATTATTTGGTTGTTGAAAAATAAAAAGTGTATTTTAGTGGTATTTAGTGGTTGAAAGTGGGCTTGAGGCTTACATTTGTAACCGTTAACGCAATAAAAAGCAGATGACATTTCGCGGACAATTTGATTGCACAATGGACGACAAGGGGCGTATTAAAATGCCTGCGTCGTTACGTAAGCAATTTCCCGCTGAGGATGGCAACCGCTTTATGCTGGCAAAGGACATTGAGGACTGCCTGGTTATTTACCCCATGAAAACCTGGGAAAAACAGGAAGCCCTTTTAGCCCGGCTGAATCCATTTAGCCTGAAACACCAGCAGTTTGTTAATGCTATAACCGTTGGCTTAACCGAGATTGAAATGGATGGCGCCGACCGTTTTTTAGTAGGCAAAAGCCTGATGAAATACTTAGGCAACAGCAAGGAGATTGTGCTGAAAGGCAAGTTTGACCGCATACAAGTGTGGGATGCCAATAAGTACGAACAGTATACGCAGGGAAATATCTCAAATATCCAGAGCCTGGCTGAGGAAGCCGCCGCTCATTTGGATTCGTTGAATGAAGAAGGAGGAAAATAGAAAGTCCTCGCAGGAGGAAGGTGGTGGATACCACACACCCGTTCTTTTACATGAAAGTATTGAAGCACTGTCCATAAAACCCGATGGAATTTATGTGGATGCCACCTTTGGAGGCGGCGGACACAGCAGGGCGATAATGGCGCAGTTGGGCAAAAAAGGAAAACTGTTTGCTTTTGACCAGGATGAAGACGCACAACGCAATGCCATTGACGACAAACGTTTTCAACTGATACCCGCAAACTTCAGAGAATTGAAACGCTTTTTGCGCTTGTATGAAGCAATACCGGTTGACGGTATACTGGCAGACCTTGGCGTATCATCTTTTCAGTTCGACACTGCTGAACGTGGATTCAGTTACCGTTTTGACGGACCGCTGGATATGCGTATGGACCGCCGGGCTGAGAAAACAGCCGCCGATGTAGTGAATAACTATAGCGCTGAGCAATTGCAACAGTTGTTTAGTGAATACGGCGAAGTGAGGAACTCAAAAACCCTGGCCCAGGCTATAGTAAACGCAAGGAGCAGCAGAAAGATTGACACCATTGAAGCGCTGAAAAGCATAGCCGAACAGGAAGCAAGAGGCGAAAAGATTAAATACCTCTCGCAGGTTTTTCAATCGCTGCGCATTGAGGTGAATGATGAACTGGGAGCGATAAAAGACCTGCTGATGCAAAGTGTGGAGGTGCTAAAACCCAAGGGAAGGCTGGCGATAATCACCTTCCATTCGTTGGAAGACCGGCTGGTGAAAAACTTTATAAAGCATGGAAGTTTTGGTGATGAACCGGTAAAGGACTTCTTCGGCAATTATAAACTGGATTTAAAAGCAGTAAATAAAAAACCGGTTGAAGCCGGAGATAAAGAGCAACGGGAAAATTCAAGATCGCGAAGTGCGAAACTGAGAGTGGCGGAGAAAATTTGATAGAGAATAACGGAATAGATAAAGTGGCAAAAAAGGAAAACATAGAACAAGCACAGGAGCAGGAAGTTGCTGAAGCCGCTCCCAAAAAAAGGAGTATAGGCCTTGGGAACTTACTGGGTAAGCTGGATAGTGCCGGAGAAAGCGGCATGAAGCGCCTGCTGTTTAATATGCCCTTTGTATTGTTCCTGGTTTTTTTGGCGGTGCTGCACATTGCCAATAACCACATGGCTGAAAATTATGCGCGCCGTATAACGCGCACCGAAAAGGAAGTAAAACAACTACGCTGGAGATATATGACTACTGCCTCAGGAATGATGCAGAAAAGCAAGCAGAGTGAAGTAGCAAAAGTTGTGGACGCACAGGGGTTAAAGGAACTGAGAATCCCCCCTTACAAAATTGAAACAAACGATTAGGTAAATGCTGAATTACGGAACAGTTCATCCACGCAAAATGCAAAGGGCGCCAAAAACGCCCCGGATGAACAGCCACCGGAACCGGCAGGATAAAGTATTGCCCCTACGGTAAGGGCAAACCACTATGGCTAACAAAAAGAAAGAAATCCTCTTACGGGCTTACCTTGGTTTTCTACTGGTGTTCGCACTGGGAGTAGCCATACTTGGCAGGGCTTTCTATATACAAACCAGCCAGGGCGCTTATTACCGCGAGTTAGGTGATAGTTTAACTATTGAAGAAAAAGAAGTGCTTGCCGACCGCGGTAACATTTACAGCAGCGATGGCAGTTTACTGGCAACCACCTTACCAACTTTCGATATCCGCATTGATTTTAAAACTACCTATAACCATAGTGAGTTGTTTAGCACTAAGGTGGATTCGGTAGCAATGTTACTGGCGCGTATGTTTCCTGAAAAAACGCAGAGCCAGTATAAAAACGAGCTGATACGCGAACGCAAAAAGAAGAATCGCTACTACCTGCTTAAGCGTAACATAAGCTACGAGCAGTTAAGTGAAATGAAAAAGTGGCCTTTGTTCCGCGATGGACAGTATAAAAGCGGACTTGTAGTAGTGCAGAACGATAAACGCATGATGCCTTTTGGCCTGCTGGCGCAACGCACCATTGGGTTTATAAACGAAAGCGGCACCAAGGTTGGCCTTGAAGGTAAGTTTGATGAACAACTGCGTGGCGAGAAGGGGCTGGTTAAAGTGCAAAAAATTGCGGGTGGCGTTTCTATACCCTTGGATGCACGCGAGCAGATAGTGCCGCAACCCGGTAAAGATATTTATACCACTATAGATATTAACCTGCAGGACGTAGCGGAAGATGCGCTATACCGCGCTTTACAACACCACCAGGCAGAACACGGCAGTGTAGTGTTAATGGAAGTTGCCACAGGCCGGATTAAGGCAATAGCTAACCTTGGCTTAACTAAGGACAGTGCCTACGCTGAGATAATGAACTACGCTGTAGGTGAGGCTACTGAGCCCGGTTCCACTTTTAAGCTGGCAACCATTGCCTGCCTTATGGAAGATGGCCTGGTAACCAACGATACCAAGGTTTTTTGTGGCGATGGTAGCTACAAGGTTTATAACAAAACCATACGCGACCATGAAGTGCCTGAAACGCCTGAGTTAACCGTTAAAAGAGGTATTGAAGTTTCTTCCAATGTTTTAGTAGCTAGTCTGGCTGATAAAAACTATAACAGTGCCAAGGAGAAGTTTTATAACCACCTGGAGGATTTTGGTTTTACCAAACCTATTGATATTGAGATACCCGGGGCCGGCAAGCCGGTATTACACCCCGTGAAAGATTGGAGCGGAGTGTCATGCGCTTACATAGCATACGGTTACGAAGTGCAGCTAACGCCTCTTCATATTCTTAATTTCTACAACACTATTGCCAATAACGGCGTAATGGTTAAGCCGCATATTGTAGAAAAAATAAAAGAGTATAACAGAACGGTTGACAGCATAGGCACAGTGGTAGTAAAGGATAAGGTTTTAAGCGAGCATACTTTAAAACAACTGCGCGAAATACTGGAAGGTGTGGTGCAGAACGGAACTGCCGAAAACTTGAAAACCGATTACCTGCACGTAGCCGGTAAAACAGGTACGGCGGTAATTGCACAAGGTAACCAGGGCTACAGGAAACGTATTTACCAGGCATCTTTTTGCGGTTACTTTCCTGCAGAAGCGCCGCAATATTCCATGATAGTGGTGATAAACTCGCCGGGTACAAATGGTTATTACGGCAACGTTGTGGCCGGCAGCATTTTTAAGGAGGTAGCTGACAAGGTTTACTCTTTATCCCTGGATATGCACTCGGCTATTAATAAAACCATTGCGCGCGGCACTGTGCCGGTAATGCAGCAGGGCAATGCGGATGATATTAAACATATCTATCAATTTTTTGGCCTGCAATTGAATACAGAAACCGGCGAGTGGGCCCGTGTAAATAATGATGGTAGCCGTTTGCTGCTGGCTGAAAATGATTTTGCCAATGGTATAGTGCCTGATGTAACCGGAATGGGTTTGCGCGATGCGCTGTATTTACTGGAAGGTATGGGCATGAAGGTTAGCGTTGTTGGAAAAGGAATTGTGCACAGTCAATCAATTACACCCGGAACAAGAATACAGAAGGGTATGATGATAACGGTACAATTGAAATCGTAATTGGAACAAAGAGGAAATGAAAAAGCGTCTTGTAATACTTGGTGGCGGAGAAAGCGGGGTAGGTACTGCCGTGCTTGGGCTAAAGCAGGGGTACGAGGTGTTTGTAAGTGATAAAGGAAAAATTGCCCCTAAGCACGAGAAGATATTAAAGGATTACAAGGTAGAATACGAAAGCGGGAAGCACACTGAAGAAAAAATATTGAATGCGGATTTAGTGATGAAGAGTCCCGGAATACCGGAGAAGGCCGAGATGGTGAAAAAGCTGCGTGCGAAAGGTGCGAAGATTGTAAGTGAGATTGAATTTGCCAGCTGGTACACCAGCGCAAAAATTGTAGGTATAACCGGTGCTAATGGCAAAACCACCACTACTGCGCTTACCTACCACTTGCTGCGTGCCGGCGGTTTAAATGTAGGCCTGGGTGGCAACATTGGTAAAAGCTTTGCACTGCAGGTGGCTACCGAAAATTTTGACTACTACGTGTTGGAGATTTCGAGTTTTCAGTTGGATGATATTGATACGTTTCGCCCGGATATTGCGGTGCTTACCAATATAACACCCGACCACCTGGACCGCTACAATTACGAGTTGCAGAATTATGTGGCCTCCAAGTTTAAGATTACGGCCAACCAAACCGAGAATGACTATTTCATCTACTGCGCGGATGATGAGATAAGCATGCAGAATATGAGCAAATATCCAAGCCGCGCACAACAGCTACCCATCAGCTATGAAAAGGAATTTAAAGAGGGGGGCTACGTAAAAGAAGACCAAATTATTATCAACCATAAAAACCAAACATTCACCATGAGCATTCAGGAACTGGGACTAAAAGGACGTCATAACGTCTACAATTCATTGGCAGCTGGGATAGTAGCCAATATTTACGGCCTTCGCAAAGAGCAGATACGCGATAGCCTGTCAGATTTTAAATCATTGGAGCACCGCCTTGAAACTGTTACCAAGGTGCGCGGTATTGAGTTTATCAACGACTCGAAAGCAACCAATGTAAACAGTACCTGGTATGCCCTGGAAAGCATGAATAAACCTGTGATATGGATTGCAGGCGGTATTGACAAAGGAAACGATTACAGCGTGCTTGAGCCGCTTGTAAAAAAGAAAGTACGCGCTATGATTTGCCTTGGTACCGATAACACCAAACTGCACTCAGCCTTTGGCAGAATGATTGATGTTATTGTTAACACAGGCAACATGCAGGATGCGGTACGCATGGCCTACGGCCTGGGTAATACCGGCGATGTAGTGCTTCTTTCTCCGGCCTGCGCTTCGTTTGATTTGTTTGAGAATTACGAAGACAGAGGCAAGAAATTTAAAGACGCGGTAGTTCAATTGTAATATATAGTAATAGTATAAAGTAATAAGTTAAAGATGTTAAGTCGATACACGCTGCCATTATTTGTGGTGAAGTAATGGGTAGGCCCCTTAAAACTTAATACTTAAAACTAAAGCAATGCTCTATTATCTCTTCAAGTTCTTAGATCAGCACTATAACTTTCCCGGGGCGGGTTTGTTTCAATACATTTCGTTTCGGGCGGCTTTTGCCGTTTTACTATCATTAATCATCTCGATGGTTTATGGCAAGAATATTATTGCCCTGCTGCAACGTAAGCAGATAGGAGAGACCATCCGCGAGTTAGGACTGGAAGGAGAGAACAAAAAGAAGGGCACCCCTACAATGGGCGGCCTTATGATACTGGCATCTATCCTTATTCCTACTCTGCTTTTTGCAAGGTTGGATAATGTATACATACTGCTGATGATTATTGCCACTGTTTGGTTGGGCATAATCGGTTTTGCGGATGACTACATTAAAGTGTTTAAAAAAGATAAACGAGGCTTGGCCGGTACATTTAAAGTAATAGGCCAGATAGGTTTAGGCATTATTGTAGGCGCAACCCTTTATTTTAATAAAGGTGTAATTACCAAGGAAGAAATACCCTTTGGTGACGTTTACAAATACGATAGCGAATTGATAAGTAAAGTTACGGATGATAATAATGTGGTGCACTACATGCTAACCGAGAAAGCACCTACTACAACTATTCCGTTTATTAAAAGCCATGAGATTGATTACAGTGCTGTTATTTGCTGGATAAACAAAGATGCCTGCAACTATGCCTGGTTGGTTTTTATACCTATTGTAATTTTTATAATTACTGCAGTAAGTAACGGAGCTAACCTTACTGATGGTATTGATGGCCTGGCTACCGGAACTTCGGCTATTATAGGCGTAACGTTGATGGTGTTTGCCTATGTTAGTGGTAACATCATTTTTGCCGATTACCTGGATATAATGTATATACCGAACACAGGCGAGCTGGTAATTTTTTGTGCCGCCTTTGTGGGTGCCTGTATAGGTTTTTTGTGGTACAACGCCTACCCGGCACAGGTGTTTATGGGTGATACCGGTTCCCTGGCCCTGGGGGGTATCATTGCCACGCTTTCAATTGCTGTGCGGAAGGAACTTTTAATACCCGTAATGTGCGGAGTGTTTTTAGTGGAGAATTTAAGTGTGATGATGCAGGTATCGTATTTTAAGTATACCAAGAGAAAGTATGGTGAGGGCAGAAGGATATTTTTGATGAGTCCTCTGCATCATCACTTTCAAAAGGCCGGTATGCCGGAGGCTAAAATTGTTACCCGCTTTTGGATTATAGGAATTTTGCTTGCCGTATTAACCATGGTAACCCTGAAAATAAGGTAAGCCCACTTATAAAGTATGCTGCTGCGTGATATTGTATATGGAGTAAAGTTGCTGGAGGTTATTGGGCCAACGGATGTGGAGATTAATGCCTTGCAGATTGACAGCCGTAAAGTTGCTGTTGGAGCCTGCTTTATTGCCGTAAAAGGCACTTCGGTAGATGGCCACCGGTTTATTCAGCAGTGCATTGAGCGAGGAGCAAAAGCTATTGTTTGCGAGGATTTGCCTGAAGACAGGAGCGATAAGGTAACCTATATTAAGGTGGCGGACAGTAGTAAGGCCACCGGCCTCATGTCCTGTAACTTTTACGATAACCCTTCATCAAAAATGAAGGTGGTAGGTGTTACAGGTACAAATGGTAAAACATCAACAGTTACCCTGCTTTTCAGGCTCTTTCGCGCGTTGGGTAAAAATGCAGGACTGCTCTCAACGGTGCAGAACCAGATTAATGAGAATATAATTGCTTCTACGCATACTACCCCTGATGCCATTAACCTGAATAAATTGATGCGGCAAATGGCAGAGGCAGGTTGTGAATATTGTTTTATGGAAGTAAGCTCTCATGCTGTAGTGCAAAACCGAATAGAGGGGTTGAAATTTACCGGGGCGGTGTTTACCAATATAACGCACGACCATTTAGACTATCATAAAACTTTTGAGAACTACCTTAAAGCCAAGAAGCGCTTTTTTGATGAATTGCCATCTTCTGCCTTTGCCCTTGTAAATAGCGATGACCGCAACGGCCTGGTGATGTTGCAAAACACAAAGGCAACCAAGTTTACCTATTCCCTTAAAAGCCCATCTGACTATAAAACCAAGATAATTGATAATGGAGTTACCGGACTTGAGCTGGAAATTGATAACCAGATGCTACATACCCGTTTAATTGGGGAGTTTAATGCTTACAATTTAACCGCGGTGTACGCTACCGCCATGTTATTGGGTAATGACAAGCTGGAAACGCTAACCATTCTTTCGGCACTGTTGCCGCCTGAAGGCCGCTTTGAGCAGTTGGTTTCGAAGAATCAGAAGATAGTGGGCATAGTAGATTATGCGCATACGCCCGATGCCTTAAAAAATGTGTTACAAACCATTAATGCCGTGCGCAATGGTAATGAACAGGTGATTACGGTAGTAGGCTGTGGCGGAGACCGTGACGCTGCCAAGCGGCCGGTAATGGCTGAAATTGCCTGCCGGTTTTCGGATAGGGTAGTACTTACTTCAGATAACCCACGAAGCGAAGACCCTGAAGAAATACTGAAACAGATGAATGCCGGTGTGCCTGCTTCTGACAGGAAAAAAGTATTGACAATAACCGACCGTAAGGAAGCAATAAAAGCAGCTATTGCATTGGCTCAAAAGAACGACATTATTCTTCTGGCGGGCAAAGGCCATGAGAAATACCAGGAAATAAAGGGAGTGAAGAGCCACTTTGATGATAAAGAAGTATTGATTGAAATGTTTGAAGAACTGGAAAAGTAAAAGCCAAAACACAAGTTATGGAAGCCGAAAACAAGAAAGAAAATACCGCTGCATTCTCGCTGCAGGATGTGGGTTGGTCAGGTTTTTTCCAGGGCGATAAGATGATATGGCTGGTGGTAATTGTGCTGTTCATTTTTTCTATGCTGGCGGTTTACAGCGCCACGGGTACGCTTGCCTATAAAATGGAGGTTGGTAACGAAAAATACCTGCTGAAACAAATTACTATGGCTGTCGCCGGTTTGCTTTTAATGTTCGGCACCCATATGATTGATTACCGTTACTATTCGCGTATATCGCAGGTGTTATGGTTTCTCAGCATACCATTACTGATTTATACCATGCTGTTTGGTACGGAGTTGAATAACGCCAGCCGATGGATAACCTTGCCCGGTGTAGGCCTCACCTTTCAAACATCCGATCTTGCCAAACTGGCGCTTATTATGTTTTTGGCGAGACAGCTATCCATTAAGCAGGACCAGATAAGCGATTTTAAGGAAGCCTTTTTGCCGGTGTTGATTCCTATAATTTTAACTGCGCTTCTTATTGCGCCTGAAAACTTCTCCACGGCAGCCATACTGTTTTTTACCTCGGTGTTTGTAATGTTTGTGGGCCGTATTGCCATTAAGCACATCTTTTTACTGTTCGCCTCAAGCATTGTAGTGTTTGGCTTATTCTTTCTGTTATTATTTGTTTTGCCCGATAGTGTGCTGGGAAAAATGGGCCGTGCGCAAACATGGAAACACCGGCTTGAGCATTTTATGCATCCGAAAGAAGAAGGAGAGGAGGACTACCAGGTTCTACAGGCCAAGATTGCGATAGCAAAGGGTGGCCTAGTTAAACTAAACCCCGGCGGAAGCGAGCAGCGCAATTTTTTGCCGCATCCTTACAGCGATTTTATTTACGCCATTATTATTGAAGAGTACGGTTTGCTGGGCGGCGCATTTATAGTAGCCCTTTACTTATTCCTGCTATTCCGCTGTATACGGATTGTAATTAAGGCACCCAAGGCATTTGGCGCTTTGCTTGCAGTTGGGCTGGGCATTGCTTTAGTTATACAGGCTATGATTAACATGGCTGTGGCCGTAAACCTTGTTCCCGTTACCGGTGTAACATTGCCTTTAGTAAGTATGGGTGGAAGCTCCGTAATTTTTACTTCTATAGCCTTTGGCATTATACTTAGTGTAAGCCGCAATGTGGAGCTGGAAAATAAAGAGGCGGCTGAATAAAAGGGGCAGCTACTACTGTAGCCGCCCCGGAACCGAATCGGAAGGATTAGTTACGCTTACTTTTTCTTTAGCGTGTCTATTTCGTTCAGCAGTTTATTAATCAGTTGTTGTTGTTCTTCCACCTTGTTGTTTAGTGCCTGAATTGCTACCAGGGCTACTCCGCTGGGGTCTATACTGCTTATTCGCTTGTCATCTTCGCCTACATTAAATAAGGTATGGAAATCCTGAGCCATAGGCCCTATGTGGTATTCATTGGTGCCTTTATATTTCCAGCGGGTAATTTCTAATTGACTTATTTTTTCCAACACATCAGCCGCGTTAAGTTCCGCAAAGTCTTCCTTTAGATTTTTATCGGAAGCATTGGTCCAAGTGCCGCCTTTAGTTAGGTATGCGCCATTACCATTAGTGTTGTTGGTGCCTACAATTAAGGCATACGATGTTGATGTGGCGCCATTAAGCGCAGTAGTGGTAACGTTGCTATTGCCAATGGCTGCCATGTTACTGTTGCCATTATAAAGATTAGTGCCAATAGCAATGGAATTGGTGCCTTGCGCACGGGCGTAATCGCCTAGGGCAATGGCATCCTGCTGGCTTGCGTAAGCTTTATAACCTATGGCAATTGCATATGCTCCCTGCGCTTGTGTTGTATTGCCGGAGGCACCACCGCCAATGGCAATGGAGTTGATTCCGCTGCTGTATGCATAATCGCCGAGGGAGATAGACGATGTGCCTTGAGCCTGTGAGGAGGTACCTATGGTAATGGCATCTTCTGCATTAGCATAGGCCGATTTTCCGAACACTATGGTGCCTATGCCCTGCGCCTGGCTTTCATCTCCCACTGCAATGGCGTACTGTTTGTTTACGTTGGCTTCGCGGCCTATAGCCAGGCTATTAGAAGCCTGCACCTGTGCTTCAGAACCGATTGCCGTTGAATAAGAGTAGGCGCTACCCCCGGTAACATTGGCGCTTTTGCCTATGGCAATGTTATCAGTGCTTCCGTTAGCGGGTTGTACTTGTGCCGATGTGCCAATGGCTATTGAGTTAGTAATGGTGCCGTATATGGTTGCATTATAACCAATGCCTATATTTTTAGTTCCGCCGGTGGTTGGCTGGTAACCCATAAACAGGTTGTTATCAGAGTAGCCCATATAGCCCCAGTCGTTACTGTTTATTTTAAACACCAATGATTGGCTATTAGTAGTACCCAGGAAATTACCGGATGAAATAGCGTTACCGCTTAACGACCAACCAGAGCCTGCCCCTGTTGGGCCGGCCGGACCTGTTGCACCCGTTGCACCTGTTGCACCCATAATGTTGAGTTGCTGCGTCCATGTAAGGTTTCCGGTTTTTTGAAATATGTCGCCTGTAGTTAGGCGTAAATACCAATCGCCAATATTGCCCTGGCCGTTGCCAACGTTACCGTTGCCGGCAAACCATTGCGTAGAAGTTCCGGTAGCACCTGTTGCGCCTGTTGCCCCGGTGTTACCGGTAGCACCCGTTGCTCCTGTAATACCATTAGTTCCTGTTGGCCCGGTTGCCCCCGTAGCGCCTTTAGCGCCTGCAATTCCGTTTGTTCCTGCTATGCCTTGCGGGCCGGTTGGTCCTGTTGGTCCTTGTGGGCCCGTAGCGCCGGTAGCGCCTTTAACGCCGGTAGCTCCTGTTGCTCCATTTATGCCATTAGTTCCGGCAGGGCCTTGCGGGCCTGTGGCACCGGTAGCTCCTGTAACTCCATTAATGCCTGCCGTACCTTGAGGGCCGGTTGCACCTTGCGGTCCTGTAGCGCCGGTGGGGCCGGTAGGGCCGGCTGTGCCTTGCATACCTTGCGGACCTGTTGCGCCCGTGGCGCCATTAGTTCCGTTATTTCCTGTTGGGCCTGTTGCACCTGTTGGCCCATGTGCGCCTGTGGCTGCCGCGCTATCTGCATTAACCCATAGTGTGCCGTTAAAAACATAAACGCTGTTAATGTCTTTATCATAAACTAAAAGTCCTTCGGTTGGGTTGTGTATTGCCTGCCTTTGAACTGTTGTTAAACGCGGCAGCAATACGCCTTTTGTTGCAGAGCTGATATCGAGTATAGCGCTTGTTGTATCAGGTGTTGCGGTACCAATACCTACAGCGCCTTGAATGATGGCCCCGTTAGGCGGGGCAGAAAGTGGAGAAAAGTTATCGCCCACGGCCATGTTACCTTTAATGGAGGCGCGGCTGCCGGGGTACTCTTCACCTATACCTAAATTTTGTGCGTACGATGTAATGATGTATAACAGCAAGGCTGTTGCAGTAATAATTTTTTTCATGGCGTATGAACTTGATGTCATACTGATACGTGACTTTTTTTTCTGAGTTTTACCGTCATCTTCTAAAGCCCGCCATATTCAATAAGCGGGTTTTGCAATACAACCCGCAGCTTGTAAACTACTAAACCGGGGCAGTATAAATTTGCAGTTGTAAAAAATAAAAGCGGCCTTGCGGACCGCTTTTTAACCCAAACACTAACATGAAAAATCTTTATCAGTAAACTGCCTGTATCAGTAATGTGCCTTCCATTGGGGCCGATGAACCGTTAACCGTTGCATTAGAGCCTGACACTTTAAGCGCTTTTACAACAATTGTGTGTGAGCCCGCTGCCAAATCAATACTTGCTGACATTGACCATGGAACCATTGTAGATGTAGATGCAGTATTGTTAACAGCAGATACGCGCTGGTATCCTCCAAAGCCTGACCCGGGCATTTGGTTGCCATCAACATATATTGCAATGTCAACAACCGATGCGCCTGATGCCGATGTTGAGGTTGTTTGAACGCCACCATTTGTATTTATAAGAACTGTAGCTGCTGAACTTAAGGTAAAAGTGCGCGATAGGCCGGAAAGGCTTGTCCAGGTTGATGTGCTGCTGATAGTGGAACTACCTGAGCCGGAGTTGCTGTATATATCATCGGAAGAAGTTCCTGCAACACCCCACACTGCACCGCTACCGGTAGATTTTAATACCTGGCCGCTTGTGCCGGCTGAACCGTTTGTAAACAGAGCACCCGTAAAGTTGATACTGCCTGCCACGTCCAGTTTGTAGCCCGGTGTTGTTGTGCCAATGCCAAAATTTCCATCGGCATCAAGGCGTGCGCTTTCAGTGCTTCCTTCGGTATAGAATACCATTGGTGCGGCAGTGCTGCTGGCCACACCAAAGTGGATGGCACCATTCCATGATTCGTATTTTGCTTCTAAACCGTCGGTATTGTTTTTAACGTAGAAACCGCCGCCACCTGTAAAGCTGGTACCTATTCCATTACCGGCACTGGTAAATGTAGGATTGCTGTGGTTAGTAGCCACCAGCCATTTGCTTGAAGGCACAGTGGATGTGCCGATACCGATTTGACCGCTGCTTGTAATGCGCATGCGCTCAGTATTGTTTGTTTTAAATATTAAATCTTTACTATCCGTTGTTCCTACGAAATTGGACGCAGTAGTAGATGCATTGCCTGTAAGCGACCATGCATTGGTATTTGTAGGTCCTGTTGCACCGGTTACTCCCGTTGCACCTTGCGGACCCGTTGCACCGGTAATGCCCTGCGGCCCTGTTGCCCCGGTTATACCTTGCGGTCCTGTTGCCCCGGTTGTTCCATTAGTTCCGTTAGCACCAGTAGGCCCTGTAACACCGGTGGAGCCTGTAGCACCTTTTGCGCCCGCCGCCCCTGCAACGCCCTGTGGGCCGGTTGGGCCGGCGATGCCTTGAATACCTTGAGGACCTGTAGGACCAGCTATGCCCTGGATACCTTGAGGGCCGGTTGGACCTGTTGCGCCGGTACTTCCGTTTATGCCTGCGACCCCTTGTATCCCCTGCGGCCCTTGAGGCCCTGCAGGACCAGCTATTCCCTGGATACCTTGAGGTCCCGTTGGACCTGTTACTCCATTACTTCCGTTTGTGCCTGCCACTCCTTGTATACCTTGTGGACCTTGTGGGCCTGTTGCGCCGGTTGCTCCCTTTGCCCCTGTTGCACCTGCTGTTCCCGTGGGGCCCGCTATGCCCTGAGGGCCCTGAGGACCGGTAGGACCCGCTATACCCTGTGGGCCTTGTGCCCCTGTTGGGCCTGCTATACCTTGCGGGCCTGTTGCACCTGCAACACCTTGTGGGCCCTGCGGACCGGTAGGGCCGGTAACGCCTGAAGCATGCGCTGCGGCACTATCGCTGTTTACCCAAACCACACCATTAAAAACGTAAATGCTGTTAATGTCTCTGTCGTAAACAAGCAAGCCTTCAGCGGGGTTTACGATGGCCATTTTTTGAGCCGTTGTTAAGCGGGGTATCAAAACACCTTTAGTGGTAGATCTTAAATCTAGAATAGCGCTGTTGGTATCGGGGGAGGATGTTCCTATTCCAACAGAGCCCTCAATTATTGCGCCGTTAACCGGTGCGCTTAAAGTTGAAAAATTGCTTCCGATGGCTAAGTTGCCTTTCACTGAAACCCTGCTGCCCGGCGTTTCTTCTCCTATGCCCAGGTTCTGGGCCGTTACTCTCATAACCGTAATTGTAAATATTACGATCGCTACTAATAGCTTTTTGTTCATGGCGTATAGATTTTTTTTTGTTTAATACGGACACACTGCCGTCGGGTTATTGAGGAAATCAGCTTAAAGGCCTAAAATCAAAGCCTGCCTTTTGCCATACAAACCATATGTTGTAAGAATGGATTTTAAGTATGTATGATTTTAAATGCATGTAGCCTTAATCAATAAAAAAGGGCAGCCGATAAAACGACCGCCCTGAACCTGAAACACACATGAAAGAATTTTATAACTGCTTGCTTGTTTATGTTACTCTGTACCCCCGGCCTTTACCGGCAGAAATGCTTTTGGTATGTAACTGCCGGCCTGGGCACGGGTAAGTGGCCCTTGACCGGCATTGGCCTGTTTAGCACCATTTGTGGTTAGCGGTGCCGGCAAAGTTGCAAGTTGCTTTTGCTTGCTTAGCGCTTCCCTGCTTAGGCCCTCTGTCGGTTGTTGAGTTAAACCGGCTGTGCCTTGCGTTGCAACAACCGGTAAGGTTATGGTTGGTACCGGAGGGTTTCTGTTTACAGAATTATTGCCTGAACTTTGAGCACTGCACAATCCACCTCCGGTTAGTAATAGTATCATTGTTAATATTTCTTTATACATCTTGATGATAGTTTTGTTTATTGAGTTAGCAGTACAGATACCATTCCGTATTCATTGCTGTTCCATTTAGCTATATCACTTTGTACGGTAATGCGTGCCGCTGTGCCAAAAGTGTAAGTGCCGGGCGTGAGACCTGTTATCGTATACGTTTGCATATAAGTTTCGCGTGAGTTTGCGGCCGCCCTTAAACCATAAGTGCCCGGCCCGAAAGGTACTAAGCCTGAGCCGTTATCATAGGCGGGACTTATATCCAGGCTGTTAGATGTACCTGTTGTACTACCCAGGCAAACTGTACCTGTTATCATAACTTTTTGCGATGTGCTGGTTATTACTACGCTTACAACCGGACCGGTAAAAGCATAGGAAACGCCGGGTGTGGTGCAGTAGGCTCCGTTTGAAGCCATGGAACACACTGTTGCCACATTACCTGCAGGGCCTTGCGGACCTGTTGGGCCTGTTGCACCGTTGATGCCATTTGTACCTGCGGGTCCTGTAGGTCCAGTTACGCCGTTGGTTCCATTAGTGCCGTTTGTACCGTTGGCACCGGTTGGTCCTGTAGGCCCGGTTGAACCGGTAGTGCCTTTGGCCCCTGCTGCGCCCGCAACACCGGCCACTCCTTGTGGCCCTGTTGGGCCGGCAATGCCTTGCGGACCGGTTGCCCCTGTTGCGCCATTAGTCCCATTTGCACCGGTAGGTCCTGTTGCTCCTGTAGCGCCTTTTGCTCCGGCTGCACCTGCAACACCTGCTATACCCTGCGGGCCAGTTGGACCTGCAATACCCTGTGGACCTGTTGCGCCATTAGTTCCGTTAGCACCTGCGGGCCCCGTTGGTCCTGTTACACCGTTTGTTCCATTAGTTCCATTTGCACCGGCAGGTCCTGTTGCTCCTGTAGCACCTTTTGCTCCCGCTGCACCTGCAACACCTGCTATACCCTGCGGGCCAGTTGGACCTGCAATACCCTGTGGACCTGTTGCACCGTTAGTTCCGTTAGCACCTGCGGGCCCCGTTGGTCCTGTTACACCGTTTGTTCCATTTGTTCCGTTTGCACCTGTAGGCCCTGTTGCGCCTGTAGCGCCTTTGGCTCCCGCTGCACCTGCAACACCGGCTATACCCTGCGGGCCAGTTGGACCTGCAATACCCTGCGGACCGGTTGCTCCGGTGGCACCGTTAGTTCCGTTAGCGCCTGCGGGCCCCGTTGGTCCTGTTACGCCGTTTGTTCCATTAACACCGGCAATACCTTGCAGACCGGTTGCTCCGGTGGCACCGTTAGTTCCGTTAGCACCTGCGGGCCCCGTTGGTCCTGTTACACCGTTTGTTCCATTTGTTCCGTTTGCACCGGTAGGCCCTGTTGCGCCTGTAGCGCCTTTGACTCCCGCTGCACCTGCAACACCGGCTATGCCTTGCGGGCCGGTTGGGCCCGTTACGCCGTTAGTTCCGTTAATACCGGCAATACCTTGCGGACCTGTAGGTCCTGTTGCACCGGTCGTACCGTTAACCCCAGCCGGGCCTTGCGGACCGGGAGAAGCATGCGCTGCGGCACTATCGTTGTTTACCCATACAATACCGTTATAAATGTACAGGCTGTTAATATCGCGGTCATAAATCAATAAACCTTCAACAGGATGTACAATGGCCTGCCTTTGTGTAGTTGTCAATCTCGGTATTAGAATTCCTTTTGTTGTAGAGGCAATATCAAGTACAGCGCTTGTTGTATCGGGTGTTGAAGTGCCCAACCCAAGTGTACCTTCAATGATTGCTCCGTTAGCAGGTGCGCTAAGCATGGAATAATTGCTACCTATAGCAAGATTACCTTTTACTGATGCCCTGCTGCCCGGGGATTCTTCTCCTATACCCAGGTTTTGTGCCGATGCACCGGTAATTGTAATACATACAATTAATAATGCAAACATTAACTTTTTATTCATGGCGTATAATTTTTGAAGTGTTACGCCCCCATACCAAAAATGTTTTTATAATATTTTGTTTAATATGGAATCAGCGGCCCATTACAAGACCGGTGTTGTGCAGAGGATACTGTGTGTTGTTAAATGATGGAGAAGAGTTGTATGTTTTAATTATCACGATTTGGTTATTGCAATTATGCTACTAAGCGCAGCTTTGTTATTTTAGCAGGAAACAACAGATATGAGAACTAAACTTTTGGCTGCATTACTTTTGATACTTACTTTTTCGGCTTGTAAGAAAGAAACGGCCTGGGCCGATGATTGGGCCGGCACTTATGACGGCCTGGCAGGCAGCGTTAATGTAAACCGTGTTATTATAAGTAAGGTAGGAGATAAGGCTATAAAGCTGGATTTACAAAGCTATGTAAGCGGTACCTACTTTACGTTTACCACCGTAGGCAATACCACGCTTACCTCCAGTACGCATGGTAGTATTGATGAAGACGGCACTATACTAATGTATCCCGGTAAAACCTTTCATTTTACGGGTAGTATTGACCGCACCGGCTCCTCAATTACTATGATCGGGCAGGCGCAGAATAAAAACGATGCTTCAGAAATTTATTACTACAGTTTTAACGGCAGCCGTTAATTGTTGCCTGATATAAAATAAAAAACCCGCTATTAAGCGGGTTTTTTATTTAAGTGGAATTGGTTAGGGCATTACGTTAACCTCTACTTCCTTACTTGTGGTATTGTCATCATGGTCGGCTACGTTAATATGGATATGAAACATGCCTGTATCAGCCGGCACAAAATGCTCATGGTAAGAATAAGTTTTTAAGGCGTGCACAACCGGGTAATCAGCAAATACGGTGTCACCCATATGTGATTTAACGATAACACTGGCTTCGTGCAACTCTTCATCATCGGTAGCGGTAAACTCAATGTGGATAGAATCGCCGAGAGAAATTGTTTCACCATTAGCCGGTTCCTCAAGTGTAACCACGGGAGCCTGGTTTTCCTTTTCCTTGCAGGATTGAATAGTTAAGATGAAGCCTGCACTAACTGTAACTAAGAGTAACAAAACTGTTTTTTTCATTTTGTATGGTTTATGGTTATAAAATTATTCTGAAAATTTTGGATCTGTTATAAAATCGTTATCGGTTAGTGTTAGCAGAAACGCAATGATTTTGGCTTTTTCGTCGCTACTCATAGGTATACCGGGTTGCCCGTTTATTATCAGGGCGCTATCCAATGTTGGAGTAGAATGAATACCCTGGGAGTAATGGTCTAAAACACTTTGAAGTGTTGGAAATTTGCCCGAATGCATATAAGGCGCTGTTTTTTCGATGTTGCGCAGCGATGGCGTTTTAAATCTGCCAATATCTGAGGGGTCGAGCGTAACCAGGTAACGGCCGCTATCGGTAACGGAAGATTGTATACCATTATTATGAAATCCCCTATCAGTAAACAAATCGGTGCTGTGGCAGCCCGAGCACTTATTATTGAACAAATCCCGGCCTTCCAGTTCCTGCGTGCTGAGTGTTCCACCCTCATTGCGCACAAACTTATCGTAGCGGGAGTTGGCTGAAACCAGGCGGTTCATAAACTGACTGAGTGCCTGCATGAATCTTACAGAATTTATCTCCTCGGACCCAAAAGCCTTTTTGAACAATGCAGGGTACTCGGTAGTTGCACGTAGTTTATCCAACACAACCGAGAACTGCTCATCCATTTCTACAGGGTTTTTTATGGGGTTAGGTGGTACCAAATCCAGGCTGTGTACGCCGCCATCCCAAAAGAAGTCATAGCTCCAGGCCATATTCATAACTGCGGGCGCATTGCGCTTACCCAGCAAATCATCAATACCATGACTAACTATATGGCCTGAATGACAGAAGGCTGCAAATTGCTGATGGCAACTTCCACAGCTGATGGTGTTGTTGCGGGATAACTTCGTTTCGTAAAAAAGCCGTCGGCCTAACTCAAAGCCTTCAGGAGTAACAGGGTTGGCGGAGAAATTGTAAACCGCCGGAGGGAAATTAGATGGCTGGTACATTTCAATGGGCTGTGTACTTTTCTCCTTTTTGCAGGCAGAAACAAGCATTATGAGGGCCATTGTAATGAATAAGAGATATCTCATTGTTCCTTTTGTTAAAAGGCCGGCGTGCGGAAATTTCCTACACGCCGGTTGGAAGTATTAATCGTTATGGACATGATTTATAGAAAACATATCCTTATAGTTATCAGATATGGTAGTAGAGAACGGGGCAAACATAACGCCCGGATGTGCAGCTATGCTTAAAAGGCTTGGGCTGTCAAACACCTCTTTAGCATCTGCATAAATATGCATTTCCGGATTTTTGCCTTCGCCTACAATTGCAGACTCTGGTGCACTGATTGTAACATTGCGGATGTTGTTTATAGTTGAAGAAGAGTAACCGCCATAACCGCCGATGTGGTAGTAAAACATACTTGCACCCATCATGCTATCGTACGGTGCGGCAGGCGAGGTTCCTTCTATTTTGTAGAAAATGTAACCACTATTCCAGGTCCAGTACATGTCGCTTGCAGTTGTGGCAACGTCAAGGTCGCCTGTACGTTCTGAAACGGGCGATGCGTTTTTGAGGCTATCAACACCAATAATGAACTTAAGAGTGTTATAGTTTCCGGCTGGTACGTTTTCCAATTCCAGTTCATAGGTGCTGTCAACACCTTCACGAACCAGGTGGTAACATTCATCTTTTGGCACTACATATTCGCCGCCATCTTCTTTTACAAGCACAATATTACTTACATAGTAGTTAAAAGTGCTTATTGCCAGTTGTTCGCCGGCCTGGTTGGTATAGGTAGTTCCCAATACCAGGTCATCGCTGCCAAAGCGGTTGTCAAAATGGAGCGTTACTGGGCCGTTGCCTTTTACGCTATTGTCGTCTTTTTTACATGAAGAAACAAGACTAACAGATGTAACTAAAACAAATGCTGCAAACAAATTAAAGATGCTTTTCATTTTTACTTTTTTGGGTTTGGTTTGAAAAATTGTAAAACACTCCTGCTTCAAAAGAGTATTTCTGGCGGGTTTCGCCGCTCCAGTTAAGCCTGTTCATCAAAGCAGGAGTAAAAGATGATGAAAAGGCAAAGTGCTTGTAATACAAATCAAGGCCGATGGCTGTGGTTAGAAAATCACCACCGGTATAGTCCTGTTTTACCTTTTTCAGGTGGTTAAAAAAGGCGTGGTCATAATTAAGGGATAAGGATGGCGTAATGGTAAATTTGTTGGCCGTAACCGCATAAAAAACATTTACTGAACTTTGCACCCGGTTGCCGAACCTGTATTGCTGGGGGTTAGCTGTATTCAGCTTGTAAGCCGCTGATAGGTTAAAGCCGAATTTTTTGTAGCTGTAGGTATATACCCCGTTAAACAAAAAATCAACACTGCCTGTGCCAAGTTGCAGGCTGGTAAGAAACATGGAAGAGGAATTCATTTTAAACTGCCCCGAAGGAAGTTTTATACCTGCGCCAAGTTTTAGTTGGTGTTTACCTACCTTACCATTGCAACGTTTAGGATTAAACAGGCTGTATTGCAGCAGCAAACTCATATCGCCGGGCCCATGCACTGTATTGGTGCTATGGGTGGTTTTTTCAGTAATAAAATTTACCGGTAGCTGCACCGTAAGTTGTAGGGGGCCGGCAATGTAAAACCTGCCAAACAACTCAACACTGTTTAGTATCTGAACTGTTTTTTGTCCGCTTAACTCAGGGTTAAGGCTTTGCGGATAAACAGCATATAAGCTTTTGTGCGTATAGCGAAGGCCAATAAGGTGCTGCTCCATATTAGGGAGTATGCTCCAGTTAGCGCCTGCCGAGGTGCAACAACAGCTTTGTGCATTTATTTTTGTGCTACCCACCGTAATAGCGAGCAAGCATATCAGAATATATGATTTCATGAAAACGAAATAGAGACCAATAAAATAGTTGCCGTGTTAAATCAGGCTGCTATTTTGGGCGGTAACATTATTTCGCTTAAAGGTGACTGCGGAAGGTATGATTTGTAAACTGGCAACAGGCCGGCTACAGAAAAAGCAGGAATATAAGCCGGGGATGTTTCCCAGGCGTGGTCAATAATTACGTCCTCAGCACCTTTAATGGTTTGCGATTGAGATTTGTTTTGCCCTTCTTCAGCCTTTTTAAGCTGCTTACTTAAATAACAATTACCGTTACAATGCAATTCGGGCTTACTACGGTTTTCACAAAGTTTTTGAGAGATGTACTCCTTATTGAGGTGATAGTATACGCCAATACCAACGTTTACCAAGGCCTGCGAAAGCATTGCGAACATCAGAAATATGGAGACTATTTTTTTCAACGCAGCAAATGTAATAGACAGTTGCATATGTTGCTAGTGATTTGCATCACTTATATGCCCCTGTGTTCATTTTATTGATTGTAAAGGAGAACTGTGGGCTAACCGGAGTGTAGAGTAAGGCTTTGTGCCTGGCAGGGGTGGAAGGGCGGCAATCAGCGACACAATAGCTTTAAGGTGCATTGCGGGCAAAAAAGGTTAGTTTCAGATTATGAAGAAGGAATTAGTACTGATAAGGCATACCAAAAGCAGCTGGAAAGATTTAAGTATGGCTGATTTTGACCGCCCGCTGAAAAAAGACCGGATAGATGACGCAAAAAACATGGGCAGGTATCTTCGTGAACTTGGCCTTAAGCCGGACCTTGTTTTAAGTAGCCCGGCTTTGCGTACCAGGCAAACTGCTGAACTAATTTGCGATAAGCTGAAGTATGATTTTGATAAAGTAAGTTTTGACAAACGGATATATGAAAGCACCGCGGAGGAAGTAATGCAGGTAGTAAGAGAAGTAGCCGCTGAAGTGAATACACTGGTGGTTGTGGGTCATAATCCATCCCTAACGCATTTTGCTGCGCAGTATACCGACATGCTAATGTTCGAGATGCCCACTACGGGGGTAGCCTGGCTGGAGTTTGACAGCCGAGACTGGGAGATTTACAAAACCACAAAGGCAAACCTGAAACATCTGCTGGACCCTGAAACAATCAAATAGACGGTGCTGCGTTAATTAAACATCATGAAGGAGATGAAAATTATCACCGCAATAACAATTGCTTTATGCTTGATTTTCATGGAGTCGTGTGGGGTTAAGCGCGATTGCCGGGGGCATATTAAGCACAAGCTACCCAATGGGGTTTGGATTTAATTTATCGTTAAGTGTGTTGAAATCAACTTTAACTCCGCTCCTTTCTTCTATATTAGTCGCATTACCCAAAGACCTTAATTTAGAAGTAGTTAGAGAAGTATATGTCTAAGAGTTACCGGTTTATAAACCGCGAGATCAGCTGGTTATCTTTTAATGAGCGCGTTTTACAGGAGGCGGCTGATTCAGGTGTTCCTGTTATTGAAAGGTTACGTTTCCTGGGTATTTTCAGTAACAACCAGGATGAGTTTTTCAGGGTTCGTGTGGCAACCTTAAGGCGCCTTGAGGCCTTAGGCAAAAAGGCTAAATCTGTGGTTGGCGATAAACCTAAAAAAATACTGGAAGAGGTGCAACGCACCGTGTTGAAACAGGGTAAGCTGTTTGAGGAGATTTACAGCGATATACAGCAGGAGCTTAAAAAGCAGAAGATATTTATCATTAACGAGGCACAGCTGACTAAAGAGCAAGGTGAGTTTGTAAAAAACTATTTTACTGAAAAGGTGCGCCCAACGTTGGTGCCTGTTATGCTCAATCAGGTAAAAAGTTTTCCTTATATAAAAGATAAGGTTATTTACCTGGCCATTAAACTTACATTAAAGGATAAGCCCGCACAAAAACAGTACGCTATTGTAGAGGTACCTACCGATATGGCCGACAGGTTTATTGTTCTGCCATCGCACAACCAAAACCAGTATGTTATACTGCTTGATGATATTATCAGGTATAACCTGCCGGAAGTGTTCGGCACTTTCCCTTTTACCGAAATTGACGCCTACACTATTAAAGTAACTCGCGATGCCGAGCTGGATATCGACAATGATATTTCGCAGAGTTTTATGGATAAGATATCCAAGAGCGTAAAGGCAAGGCAAAAAGGAACCCCGGTACGTTTTGTTTATGATGGGCGAATCGCCAAAGACCTGCTTGATTTTATTAAAGGCAAAATGAACCTTAAAGAGAAAGACAACCTGCAACCCGGCGGCCGTTATCACAACTTTAAGGATTTTATGAAATTTCCTAACCTTGGTGGCCCGCACCTAACTTATGATAAACTAAAGCCGCTTACGCATAAGTTGCTTACCGGCACCCAAAGTTTTTTTGAAATATTGAAGGAGCGTGACCTGATGTTACATTATCCTTATCACAGGTTTTCGCACTTTATAGATTTGCTGCGCGAAGCGGCTATAGACCCTAATGTAAAAACGATAAAGATTACCCTTTACCGTTTAGCAGCCAAAAGCATGGTTATAAATGCGTTGGTAAATGCTGCCAAAAACGGTAAGCATGTTATTGCCGTGGTAGAAGTACAAGCGCGTTTTGATGAAGAGGCCAATATTAAATGGGCCAAGGAACTGCAGGATGAAGGCATACAGGTAATTTATGGTGTGCCCGGTTTAAAGGTGCACAGCAAGCTTTGCATCATTGGCCGTGTAGAAGGAGGCAAGCTGGTGAACTACGTTAATATAACCACGGGGAACTATAACGAAAATACATCCGAAGTGTATTGCGATGATGCGCTGTTTACCAGTGATAAAAAGATAACTAAAGAGGCTGAATATATTTTTGAGTTTTTTGAGAAGAATTATCGCGTGTATAATTTTAAACACCTGCTGGTTTCGCCGCATTCTACCCGCAAGCGGCTAATAAGGCTGATAGAGAACGAGGGGGAAAATGCCCGTGCCAAGAAAAGGGCTGAGATATTCTTGAAAATGAACAGCCTTGTGGATGAGGAGATGATTAATGCATTGTATGATGCCAGCCGGGCGGGAGTTAAGATAAGGTTGATTATACGCGGCACCTGTGCCCTTATACCGGGCATTGAGGACATGAGTGAGAATATTGAAGTGATAAGTTTAGTAGATAAATTTCTTGAACATTCCCGAATTTACATTTTTCATAACCGCGGGGATGAGCTCTACTATATTTCATCAGCAGACTGGATGACCCGTAACCTGGACCACCGTTTAGAGATAAGTTGCCCCATTTATGCCGAGCCGCTGCAGCAGGAGTTAAGGCAGATAATGGAAATACAATGGAAGGATAATGTTAAGGCCCGTATACTTAACGAATCACAAAACAATGCCCACCGCGTTAATAATGCCAAGGAAAAAACCAGGGCTCAGCTGGCTACTTACGATTACCTGCGCACCATTAACCGCTGATTTCTTATCAGCACCACTATTCACACTTTAACGGTTGAAAACTATTGTCGCATAGCGTTGGGGCAAGGTTTACTTTTAATGAAAATTCCGCGCATTGGAAATACGGCGATTTGCTGCTATTGATATTGGTTCAAACTCTGTACGCCTGCTTATTTCAAACGTATTGCAGAACGGAGAGGGGCCCTTTTTTAAGAAGAGCGCTCTTATACGCGTGCCGGTGCGCCTTGGTGTAAACGCTTTTACTGACCACCGTATACCTGAAGTAGCCATTAACCATTTAATTGAAACCATGCTGGCCTTTAAATATTTGATGAAGGCTAACGAGGTGTTGCACTACAAAGGATGCGCTACCAGTGCCATGCGCGAAGCGGTTAACGGCCCCGAAATTATTAAGCGCATAAAAGATAAAGCCGGTATTAATATTGAGATTATTAATGGTAATAATGAGGCGCACCTGATATTTAACAGCCAGAACGCATCCTTAGGTAAAATAAGCGATACCTGCCTGTTTGTAGATGTGGGAGGTGGTAGTACAGAGATTACCATTTTTAATAAGCGCAAGGTGGTAGCGGCAAAATCGTTTAACATAGGTACACTGCGTATTTTGCAAAAGCAGGTTACTGAGGGCGACTGGAAAAAGTTACGGGATTGGTTGAAGTTGAAAGTAGGCAAGCTGAAGGGCTTTTCCATGATAGGTTCAGGCGGTAACATTAACCGCATAAGCAAAATGCTCAACCTTAAACCCGGCAAACCTATTTCGTTTGATATGATGGAGGATATAGTGGAGGAGTTGAAGCGTTACAGTTACGAGGACCGTATGAAGATATTTGATTTGAACCCTGACCGTGCGGATGTAATTGTGCCTGCAGGGGAAATATTTTTAACGCTGATGAAGGCGATGAAGGCGGATAAAATTTACGTTCCCAAAGTTGGCCTTGGAGATGGAATAGTGCGCGAAGTGTATAAGGAATACTTAAACGGCAAGAAAAGTAAATTAGAGTAACAACTAAGTTTATAGCAATAAAAAAGGGCGCTTGATAGCGCCCTTTTTTATTTGTATTAGCCGAAGCTATTTTGATATGAGTAACTTCCTTGTTTCGCGGCCCAGTGGCGAGTTGATAATCACATTGTATATGCCGTTAGGAACTTCATTCATGTCAATATTGGTTTGTAGAAAGCCATTCACTTCATTAAAGGTGTATGTCCTTATTTCCTGTCCCATGGTATTGTAAATTCTAACATCAACTTGACTTACAGTGGTATTAAAATTCATGTTTAGCGTAACGTTACCTGTGGATGGATTAGGAAACAATTGGTAGGATACCAGCGCTGATGAAGCATCAATATCTTCTGTTCCATCCTGCCGGAACGGAATCCGGCTTAATGCGGCAACCAATGTGTAACAGGACGAACCGCTTGAAGAACCGGCGGCACTGTTTACCCTTGCATAGTACGTACCGGCAGTTGCATTGTTATAGGTTATACTTTCCGCAGTGGTACCTGTATTTTGCGAAATGCCTACCTGTGTACCGGCACTGTTGTATAATCTTAAATCGTAGTTAGCCGGCAGAGAAGTTAAGGATAGATTCAGGTTGTTGCCTGCTGCTGTAATGTCGAATGAAAAATAGTCGTTATCTGAAGATGAATTTATGAGTGCATTAATTGCGGTACCAGGCGCAATTGGCTTTGCTGTTGCCAGGGTATTGTTCGATTCATACACATCAGTACAGCTGGCTGTGCCTGTAGTTGTAAAGTTGGCGCTTACTGCATTGCTGAGGTAGCCGTTAAGGCAGCGCGTTTCAAGCTTATAGTTGTATATAGTGCCTGCCTGCAGGCCGGTAAGCGTGGCAGATGTAGAGCCGGTAGAGATTACTTTCCAGTAGGTAGCGGATTGTGTTTTGTAATAGAGATTATAGTAAGGGGAACCGCTAACGGCATTCCAACTTATGGTGGCTGAGTTGGCGGTAACATTAGAGGCGTTTAAACCTGTAACTGCATTGCACAAAACGGGTGCCGGCGGCTGGCAGCCTAATGAAGTTAGTAATGAAGCACGGGCGCCACCTGTGGTAAACAAGGCCTGCATACGCGCCTTTTGGCCTGTGGTAAACATAAACATGCAGGCATCATTGGTGTAATCCATATAGTTCATAAACATGTCTCCGTTGGGGCCATTACTGCATGATACTGCGGGAAAGGCCGGGCAGCCGTAGTTTTCATCGGCCTGGTTTGGCGTATCGCTAACGTTATCGCTTCCTGTGCAGGCCGTGCCATCATCGCCCCAGATGTGGTAAAGGTTCAGCCAGTGACCCACCTCGTGCGTTGCAGTTCTTCCTTTATCAAAAGGGGCTGCAGCTGTGCCGGTGGTACCAAAGCCGGTATAGGTAATTACCACGCCATCAGTAGCGGCAGGCCCGCCGGGGAACTGCGCATAGCCCAGTAAAGTGCCTGCCAGCGGACATACCCAAAGGTTTAGGTAAGAGGAAGACGGCCATGCATCGTCGCCGCCATTTGCGGAGCGTTTTACATTGTCGTTAGTAGAAAAGGAGGTTGAAGAAGTTTGCTTGCGGATGATGCCGGTGGAAGCATTACCGTTTGGATCGCGCTGCGCAAGGCAGAATTGAATTTCGCAATCGGCTACCAGGCTTTGGAAAACAGCGGGGGTGCTGGTCCAATCGGTATTCAACTTGCGGAAATCGGCGTTCATCACATCAATTTGCGATTGAATTTGCGCGTCGGAAACATTTTGGGCGGCAGTGTTGTACACTACGTGTACCACTACCGGAATGGTAATAAGGGCACGGCTGTTGTTACCTGCGCCGCTTGCTACAAAGTTTTGGGTAAAGGTTTCTATTTCCTGCCGGGCTTGCTGCAGGGCGGGGTCCTCAATCAACAGTTGGTTAAAATGCTCGACAGTGCCGCAATTTCGTTGTGCGGTTGCAAAACTAATGCTGGCGATGAGCAGGAAAAGCAGACAATTCTTCATAGCTCTGAGAATATTGTAATTTAAATTGAGGATTGCCGGGGGATTGGCTGAATAAAGATAAAGAAAAAAATAAGGGGCGCTTTCGCGCCCCTTAGCTGTTTAGTGAGAGATGATAAGTTTCCGGGTTTCGCGGCCCATTGGCGAGTTTATTACCACGCTGTATAAACCGTTAGGAGTGTCGTTCATTTCGATATTGGCTTGCAGGAAACCGGCCACCTCATTAAAGGTGTAGGCTTTTACCTCCTGGCCCATAGTATTGTAAACTCTAACATCAACACGGTCCATAACATCATCAAAGTTCATGTTTAATGTTACGTTGCCTGTAGATGGGTTAGGGAATAACACATACTGCACATCGCTTAAAACCTTAGGCGCCTGTGGCGCCTCTTCTTCCTCGCGGAAGGCCGTGCTGCTGATAGAGGCATTTAAAGTATAGCAGGATGATGCGCTGTAAGCTCCGTTGTAACCATATACGCGAACATAATAAGTGCCTGTAGCGGCATTATTGTACTTGATGGTTTCGCTGGTGGTACCGCTGTTTTGCGAGATGGCAACCTGAGAGCCTGAAGACTTGTATAAACGAACATCATAGTCTGCAGGCAAATTGCTTAAGGTTATGCGGATGTTCTTTTGCGTGCTGGTATTGCTGAACTTGAAATAATCGTTATCGGTAGAAGTGCCGATAAGCGCATTGATGTTTGTATTTACTGCAATTGATTTAGCAGCAGACAGGGAGTTGTTAGACTCGTAAACATCAGTACAGGTAGTGGTGTTAGATAATGTTGTAAAGCTTGATGCGGCGTAGTTACCGGTACCTGCACTGCAAACTGATTGAACCTGCCAGCTGTAAGCTGTTGCTGCAGTTAAGCCGCTTAAGGTTAAAGAGGTTGAAGCTGTTGAGGTGGTTGTCCAGCTTGCAGCCGAGCTAACTTTGTATTGCACGTTGTAGCTTGTTGCACCGCTTACGGCAGACCAGCTAAGTGTAGCGCCCGTTTGGGTAATTGCGCTTGTGCTTAAACCACTAACTGCACCACAGTTGGCTGCAACAGGAGCCTGGCAACCCAATGAACTAAGCAAAGAGTAACGCGCACCACCTGAAGCAAACAGCGCCTGCATACGGGCTTTTTGGCCGGCGGTAAACATGAACATACAGGCATCGTCAGTATAATCCATGTAATTCATAAACATATCGCCGTTGGCGCCATTGCTGCAGCTTACATGAGGGAACGCGGGGCAGCCATAGTTTTCGCTACCCTGGTTTGGGGTGTCACCGCAGTTGTCGGTACCGGTGCATGCTGTGCCATCGTCGCCCCAAATGTGGTAAAGGTTTAACCAGTGGCCCACTTCGTGGGTGGCTGTACGGCCTTTATTAAAAGGGGCTGCAGCTGTGCCGGTGGTGCCAAAGCCGGTGTAGGTGATTACCACACCATCAGTTGCAGCAGCGCCGCCGGGGAACTGTGCATAACCCAACACTCCGCCGCTAAGGTTGCATACCCATAGGTTTAAGTAAGAACTGCTCGGCCAGGCGTCATCGCCGCCGTTGGCAGAGCGCTTAACGTTATCGTTAGTAGAAAAGGAGGTAACGGTTGTTGACCTGCGGATGATACCGGTTGTTGCATTGCCGTTAGGATCGCGTTGTGCAAGGCAAAACTGAATTTCGCAATCAGCCACCAAGCTCTGAAATACGGAAGGGGTACCTGACCAATCAGCATTTAGTTTACGGAAGTCAGCATTCAATACATCTATTTGCGATTGAATCTGTGCATCAGAAACGTTTTGTGCCGTAGTGTTGTAAACCACGTGTACTACAACAGGTATAGTAACTACAGCGCGGCCGTTAATCTCCATGCCGCCGTTGTTTATAAAGTTTTGGGTAAAGTTTTCAATGTCTTCATGGTTCCGGATAAAGGCAGGGTCTTCAGTTTCGATGCGGTGGAAAGCTTCCATTGCGCCACACTTGCGCTGGGCAAATGTTGAACTGAAGGCTGCGAGAAAAATCAGGGTTAAAAATGTAAATTTCTTCATGCGCTTAAGTTTAGTAGGAGCAAGTAAAAAAGTAATTGGAAGAAATGCGAACAAAGAGCCTTTAAGACAGGGGTGCGTTTGCGTGCCTGAATAAGACGTTTGTAAACGCTTGAATTTTAACCGGTTTGAACTAACATTTTCAAACCCCTTGTGTGTAAACTTAAGTAGGAGGGGCGTGACTGTAACTACTGCTCAGCGTAAACGATGAACTTATCACTGAAGAAAGGCTCTGAGTAGAAATCGCCGAGCGGTTTTTTAAGAATATTTTTTGCGGGGGCCGCGGCAATTTCTTCATCCAGGTTGCCGCCTTTAAGGGCAATAAGCCCGTTGCGGAATTGGTTGTTATCCTTTGCCAGGTATTTACCTTTCGTCCATTTAAGTAATTCTGCTAATGGCGCTACGGCGCGTGTAACTACAAAATCATACTGAAACTCCATTTCCTCGGCACGCGAGTGAAACGTGAACACGTTTTTAAGCCCTGTAGCTTCTTTGGCAGCGTCTATCACTTTTAATTTTTTTGCAATAGAATCTACCAAATGAAAGCGGCAATCAGGAAACAAAATAGCCAGAGGAACACCCGGGAAACCACCACCGGTACCTAAATCCATAATTTTGGTGCCGCTACGGAACGAAACAAGTTTGCTTATAGAAAGAGAGTGGAGGATGTGCCTTTCATACAGGTTTTCAATATCCTTACGGCTTATAACATTTATCTTCTCGTTCCATTCAGCATATACGCCCTGCAACAGAGAGAATTGATGAATTTGGTTTTGGGTAAGTGTAGGGAAATATTTGAGCAGCAGTTCCATATTTATATTGCCTGAAGCTTGCCCCGGTTTATTACAGAACCATTAAGCGGGCAATTATGGCCTAATATTTCTCCTTGGTAATTTTCAGAATGTTGTAGAGCATATCCTTAGCGCGGAAGAGTTGCGCCTTTACAGTGCCAAGCGGGATATCCAGCTTCTCGGCAATCTCTTCATACGAAAGCTCATCGAGATAACGCAGTTCGATAAGCGTTTTATATTTTGGAGAAAGCTGTTCAATAGCTGCACGTATTTTTTGAGCGCGTTGCTCCTTTACCATGCTCTCCTCAGGGTCCGGTGCATGGTCCTTTACTGCAATAGGGGTAATCTCACCTTCGTCTGTTTGTGTTTTCTGGTCAAGCGAGGTGGTTTGTAATCTCTTTTTGCGGATAAAGTCGATAGAGTTGTTGGTGGCTATTTTGAAAAGCCAGGTGCTGAAGGCAAAATCAGCTGAGTAATTGCTGATGTTATTAAAGGCCTTGCCAAAAGCTTCGATAGTAAGATCCTCAGCATCGTCGCGGTTGTGCACCATTTTTAATACCATAAAGTAAATGGAGTCGCGGTAACGGTCCATTAATTTGCTGAAGGATACCTGGTCGCCGGTTTTAGCTTTAGCTACCAGTTCAAGGTCCTCCTGCGCCCGCGAAGAAAATTTAGCGTTTAATTCTTCCAATTGTCTTTTGGTTTCAGCAATAATAAGAAAAATATAAGCACTAGGTAGAACGTATACAGAATGTCGAGCACCGGTGCCCAAAATTTGAGGTCGGGGGAAGCAAATTTGCGGTAAAGGGTGAAGGTGCTTAACCACTGAATGAGGCCAAGCGCTGCAGTTGCACCCAACACTATTTTCAGGCTTTCGCCTTTGGCTAACAGCCAAACCAATAAAACCAGCAATGCCAGTTTGCTCAACGCAAAAAGGAACAACAGGGCCTGGTGGTAAAACCTGTAACTGAAGCCCGACCGCAGGTGACGGCGCTTTTGGTTTAGCCAACCGCTGAAGGTGGTTTCGGCCTTTGTAAACATGAAGGCGTCCTTATCTATACAAACTTCAGTGTTTTTGCGGGTGGCTGCAGCGTTTACAAAAAGGTCGTCATCACCGGTAAGCAGGTGCTTTTTCTTTTCGAAACCTTTAAATGCGGTAAACAGCGACTTTTTATAACTGAGGTTGCGCCCCACGCCCATGTAAGGCAACCCTGCTTTGGCAAAGCCAAAATACTGAAGGGCTGTAAGGATATTCTCGTAACGGATTAGCTTGTTGAGAAAACCGGGAGACCTTTCGTAAGGGGAGTGGCCCAAAACGATTTGTGTATCGTTCATATAAGCGCCTACCATTTTTGCCAGCCAGTGGGTGGTAGCAGGGCGGCAGTCGGCATCGGTAACCACCACTGTTTCAAAGGTAGCGGCTTCAATACCCTTTTGCAGGGCGTATTTTTTACCGCCATAGGGTTTGGGTGTGCCGGCAGGTACGTTAATCAGTTTAAGGTTTTTGTTGCGCTTATAATACTCAACCAATACATCAATGGTATTATCGGTGCTTTCGTCGTTTACCACTATAACTTCAAATTGCGGGTATTGCTGTATAAGCACAATTTTGAGAAACTGCTGAAGATTTGCTGCTTCGTTGCGGGCGCAAATAACCACGGAGGCCGGGGGTAAAAAACCGGGCAGGCCACTGAACCCACGCACAAAATTGAGGCGCAGGAAAAAGAACAGGTAATACATTGCCTGGAAGGCAGCACAGGCAATAAATATTTTCAGCTCTAATGACATGATATGGAGCAAAGAAAAAATTCTTTGCAAGATGAACAAAGGCAGGTTGTTAGCGGGTGTTTATAGTGAAGGGTAGTAAATTAGTTGGCGCACATTTTTGAAGGAGGTCTCGACAAGTTCATACTGACAGTGATATTTTTCTTCTCCCTTTTCTTTAGAAGAAAAGGAAGCAAAAGAATCGTCTGTTTCGAAGTCTCCGACCGAAACAGACGGGCTTCGCGCAAATACAAGCGAGGGTGGTTTTAAGACTGGAGTAGTGCGATTTCCGGCTCACGCTTTGGCTATGAGCGCAGTTTAGTCAGAACACAAATTAATACTAACTAATCGCAGCCTGGCAGGGTTTGTTTTTGTGGGGTATTAGGCTTCGATGGCTGAACCCGACTTATGTTCATGCACCAAACATTTTACTTTTTAGTTTAAGTAACTGATATTTACGGAAAGATTGTGCCCATGCCCGGTTTGGAGGAGATATTGCTGAAAATGCTTCGCTCGTTCGCGCGCGATTATGTTCGCTATACCATTTTTGCGGGTAGCTTGTATTTTATTTTTTATGTATGGAAGAAACGCGAGTTGTTCCGTTTTAAGATTCAACAAAAGTTTCCCAAAGGCAAGGATATTTGGCGCGAGATAGGGTACAGTACTTTAAGCATGTTTGTGTTTGTAAACATTGGTACGCTCATTTTTATCTTTCATAAGCATACCAGAATATACAAGGATTTTAACGAGCACAGCGTTGGCTATTTCATTTTTTCGGTGGCGCTGTTCATTTTTACGCACGATGCTTACTTTTATGTAACGCACCGTTTAATGCACTGGAAAAAGATTTACCCGTACGTGCACAAAGTGCATCACCTAAGCGTTAACCCTACCCCCTGGGCTGCTTTTGCTTTCCATCCGCTGGAGGCCGTGGTAGAAGTGGGCATTTTACCTTTAATGGTGTTTACGGTGCCCCTGCATCCTTTGGCAATATTGGCATGGGTACTATTTATGTTAGGATATAATGTAATGGGGCATTTGGGTTTCGAGGTTTTTCCTGATGGATTTGCCAGCCACCGCCTTTGGAAATGGCATAACACCAGCACCCATCACAACATGCACCATAAACGGGTAACCTGCAATTACGGCCTTTATTTTAATATATGGGACCGCCTTTTAGGTACTAACCACGAAGCTTACGAGAAAGAGTTTGACATGGTAAGGCACCGAGCGAAGAAAGAGCAGTTGCTGCCACCACCTGTAGTTGGGCGTATTGAGAACACCCTTGAAGTTGCTGCTGAGCCCGAATAAGTTGTTTCTTCTTATTCTGCTTTTTCTGAAAAAAATAAAGACGCAAAAGAATAGCCTGATTTTAATTTACCAGGCATACCAGTTTCAGTAGCGTGTCAACTTTGCCCAAATCTATATTTTTCCTAATTAATTGATTTGCAGTTTATTGTGTTGGGTTTGCGCGGAAGTTGACATTTTAAAGTGTCAACTTTTGTCAACCCTTAGTTGTTAAAAGGGGTAGGTGGCGGTGATCATCCTCTATTATTAAAACTTAACCTATACGTCCGTTAAACTTTGCTTACATTTGGCGGTCTACAAAAAGCGATTAAACCCAATTCATGAAAAAAGGTATACTTCTTTTATTTGCTTCTGTTGTTTTTATCCAGTATCAACAGGCGCAAACACCCACCTGGAGCAATGACATTGCCCGGATTATGTATGATAACTGTACCAGCTGCCACCACAATGGCGGTATGGCCCCCTTTAATTTAACTACCTATGCCGATGCTTATAGCCACCGGTATGATATTGCTACTTACGTAAACAACGGCAAGATGCCCCCATGGCCACCGGATGCAAACTTTAAGCACTTTAAGGGCGAGCGCAAATTAAGCAGCGCTGATTTAACCAAGTTGAACGATTGGATTAATAACTCAGCGCCGGAGGGTAATGCAGCCAACACACCGGCCCCCCCGGTTTATACCAACGGTTCGGCCCTTGGTGCTGTAGATAAGACCCTGACCATGCCTGCTTTTACAGTGCCTAACTATCCCGGCGATTTGTATCAGTGCTTTGTGTTGCCAACCGGCTTAACGCAGGATGAGTTTATTACTGCACTTGAAGTTATACCCGGCGACCCTACCATTGTACACCACGTTTTGATTTATGAAGACAGCAGTTCTACGCATGATGCTCAGCAACTTGATGATAATACGCCTGAGCCCGGCTATACCAGCTTTGGGGGTGTGGGCCTTGGTAACAAAACAACTTTAGTAGGGGGATGGGTGCCTGGTACCCGTCCGGAAGTTTACCCTGCAAATATGGGTGTTAAAATACATGCCAACAGCGATTTGGTAATACAAGTGCATTATCCGTTTGGCAGCGCCGGTAAAACCGATAGCACCAAACTTAACCTGCGTTTTAGTACAAACGTTGGCCGCCAAATTTCTATTAACCCTATCTTAAATCATATACCGGCCGGCTCAGGTTTTGGTGCCTCATTGCAAAACGGCCCGCTTTACATACCGGCTAATACCGTTAAGCAGTTTGAAGCTGCGTTTACACTACCGGCTAACTACCCAATACAGGGGGTTTCATTACTAAACATAGCGCCGCATGCCCATTTACTTTGTAAAGACTGGCTGGTATATGCAGTAACCCCAACTAACGATACTGTGCCGTTAATTAAGATTGATGATTGGGATTTTCACTGGCAGGGTTTTTATACGCTGCAAAAGCTGCAGTTTATACCAAAAGGCAGCACAGTTTACGGTTTTGCCACATACGATAACACTTCTAATAATCCTAATAATCCAAACAATCCGCCGCAGGATGTATCGGTTGGCGAGGCAACCAGCGATGAAATGATGCTGGTTTACTTCAGCTATTTGATATATCAGAATGGTGATGAAAACCTTATAATAGATAGTACGTTGTTGGATACCGTTGAACAGCCTAACGGCATTATCGCTCCGCAAAACAATATTGTAAGTTCGGTGCAATTGTACGATGCGCAGCCTAACCCGGCCAACAATCTTACCACTTTTACTTACTTTTTACCTGAAAGCGGTACCATTAGCTTTAAACTATATGATTTAAACGGCCGACTGGTTCAGGAAATTGAAGCGCCTAAGAACACAGGCTTTAATACCGTATCTTTTAATACGGCCACTTTGCAGGCAGGCACATACCTGTATAGCCTTTCTTCGGGTAGAGTTACAAGAACAAAACAATTGGTAGTAACGCATTAGCGTTGTTGCCCCGGTTAAAACGCCCGCGCATTGCATGCGCGGGCGTTTGTTTTTTAAGCAAATTGCTGAAGCCGTTGAGCTATAACCGTCGCAGTTTAAAATTTTTACAATCTTTATCCGTCTAATAGTTGAATATTTGTGTGCGTGAACACCAGCATTGCGTGTCCCTTTGGGACAGATACAGAGCTTACAAAAGAATTTTGTTTTGATGTATTCAATTCAGTAAGTGAGTTGAACTCTTTACAATGGAACAGGCAGGTGCCCGAAGGCAACTACCTGATGCAATACGATTACCTTGCTATGATAGAGCGTTGTAGTGCCGGTGATATACAATTCCGCTATGTATTGGTGAAGAAAAACGCCGAAACGGTTGGGGCCTTGTATTTTCAGGTAGTGATGTTCAGAGGTGCACAGTTGATGAACTACTTTCCGGAGAACCCCTCCTTTGTTTTGCGCAATCTTAAAGGTGTTACTGAGCGTTTTTTAAACAGCATAAATATACCCATGCTGGTAAGCGGCAATGTATTTATGACCGGTGAAAACGGTTTTTATTTTACACAGGAAATTGATAAGCCAACAAGAGCAAAACTTTTGCGCAATGCCGCCCGGCTGATTTGGCAACAAACGCCCGCTATTAAGGCAACATTGATTTCGGACCTGTACGAACCTAAAACCGACTTTGACCGCGATTTTAAGCTGCATGGCTTTAACGAGATAACGGTTGAAAGCGATATGACCCTGCAACTACAGCCCGATTGGGCGGTGTTTGAAGACTACCTAAGCGCTATGTCATCTAAATACCGGGTGCGCGCAAAAAAGGTTTATGCGCTGTGTCACGACAACGGGGTTGAGATGCAGGAACTGAGCGCCGACGATGTTCAACAACATCAGCCACGCTTGTTTGAACTTTACCATAAAGTAATGGAGAACGCCGATTTTAAATTGGCCACCTTGCCGCAGGACTATTTTTACCAGCAAAAACTGCAGCTGCCCAATAATTACCATGTGTTTGGCTATTTTAAAGAGGGCCTTATGATTGGTTTTATCTCTGCCTTCCATATAGGTAAGCGCATTGAGGTGCACTATACCGGTATGGACCACGTAGTGTGTAAGCCTATCCACTTGTACCAACATATGATGTATGACATGGTAGGTTATGGTATTAAACATAAAGCAGCAAGACTACACTTTGGGCGCACTGCCCCGGAAATAAAGAGCACCATAGGTGCCGAACCCCAGGCCATGTACGGTTATCTAAAGCACCGCAACCCCTTGTTTAACTTCTTTATAATGCGGCCTTATACCGCCCGCCTTAAACCAAGGCAATATCAAATACGCTCCCCCTTTAAGTAGGGCACTGCCGTTTATAGTGTATTAATTCCCCTTCATTTCTTACTGAAAATCACTGTTTACCGTGATTGACAATGGTTTGCGGATGTGCAATCTTTGACCCTATAACCTATGGCTAAGAAAGGACGAAAGATTGCGAAGAAAACCAGGGCAAAAGGAAACACGGTTGAAACAGCAACCGGTGGACTACGTGTGCTTACAGTATTAAGTAACAGAGAACAGCAAACATTGAGTTTGATAGCTGACGGGTATGCTACTAAACATATTGCCGAACGGCTTAACATAAGTGTTGACACTGTAGAAACCCACCGTAAAAATTTGCTTCGGAAACTGGATGCAGTGAATATGGCAGAGGCCATTGCTACTGCTTTCAGAAACAATTTATTGAAGTAGACGATGGACTTAACGGGGATAGCACTTGCATTGTTATTGGGCTTTGCTGCGCTGGCATGGTGGATACGGACTGAGCATAAAAAGGATTAATGGACGCCTTTTAGGTGTGTGCGGTGGAAAAGGGACTTTGCGCCGTAGTGGATAGTATTTAATTTAATTACAATATAAAGCACAAATGAAAAAGAATCTACCCGTTCTTGTAAGCTTCGTATTTACGTTACTTACGTTTCAATTATTTTCGCAGACTCCTTTATATTCTGCAGTTCTGGTAAGTGATGTCGGAACATCAAACACCATTGGCCAGGCCAATACCAGCCGGAACGTAGGTATTGACAATTCGGGCAATATTTACGTGGTGTTTAACGGCAGCCTTGGTATAAGAGTTGCTAAAAGTACAAACAGAGGCCAATCTTTTTCCTCAAGCGTTCAGGTAAACAGTACTGGCTATGAGGCTGAAATTGAAGTGGCTGCTAATGGCAATATATACGTAGCCTGGAGTAACGGGAGCAATATATTTTTTGCAGTTAGCACCAACGGGGGTGCATCATTTTCGGCCCCTGTTAACATAGGCACCGGAGGTGCGCCCCATGTTGCGAGCTACGGTACAAACGTTTACGTGTTGCCTCAGTCAGGGGGTGTTCTTTATCGTAATGCTACAAACGGAACAGGTGCTTTTAGCTCTACAAGTATCGGCGGTGGATGGGCTTTCTCTGATGTAAGAGTTGATCCGGACAACGGGGAGGTGTTTGTGATGACTGATAATCCTACCTTGTTTTTGTTTAAGAGTGTAAATAGTGGTGTAGGTTTTACTTCCATCGCCTTAAATCCATCAAATTCTCAAGTCTATTACTCATCATACGCCTTTTCAAAGGGCCCTTACGGCAGGTTTATTTTTGTAGGAGGTGATAACAATAATGGCCAGATAGGCTATAAAATTGATTTAAACAGTGGGATAAACACCAGCTTTTCTCTTGCCAGCAATACTAACGCTCAAGGCCGCACCCTTGTGGCGGACGAATACGGAAATTTTGTAGACGGTTATTATAATGCCGGTGTTGTAGGTTTTAGAATAAGTTATAACCAGGGCCAAACATGGCAGCCTTTGGTTAATGTTGCAACTGCCACAACTCATAACATCTTCAGAAATCCCCTATACCAGGATGTGGTAGTAGCTTATAGCAATGGTACCCAGGTTTATTGTACTGTTTACGGCAACATTCTACCCGGCAATTTAGTAACCGGCACAGTCACCGGTCCTTTTTGTGCAGGCGCAGCCGTTAGTGTACCTTTTACTTTTTCTAACATAACTTTTAATTCGGGCAACGTTTTTACTGCGCAGCTTAGCAATGCCAGCGGAGATTTCTCATCACCGGTAGCCATTGGTACGCTAAGTGGCACCGCAGCCGGAACAATTTCAGCTACCATACCGGCCAATACGCCATCAGGCTCAGGGTACAGAATGCGTGTGGTAGCCAGTAATCCTGCCATATCCGGTGTTGCCAATACAACAAACATAGTTATCAACTCTACCCCGGGCGTTAACAATGCTTCAAGCACCGGAGGCTTGAGTGTATGTGCAGGGCAAACAAATGTTTACGGTGTTACCGCATCATCTTTTGCATCATCTTACACATGGGCCTTAACACCTACCACAGCAGGCACCCTTACTTCCAGTTCACGAACAGCAACCGTGCAGTGGAGTTCCTCTTACAGCGGTACAGCCACATTAAGTTGTACGCCATCAAACTCCTGCGCTACAGGTAGCCCGGTCAATTTTAATGTTACGGTAAACTCTATTCATGGTGTGGCTATTGCCACTTATCCTTACCAGGGTACGGCTAACGGTAAGCATTATTACCTCAGCAATGGCACCAGTAACTGGGCTACTGCCAAAACCAATGCCGAAAGCCAGTGCGCTAACCTGGTGGCTATAAGTAGTGCAGCGGAGCAAACCTATGTTCAAAACATATTAAACAGCGCAGTGCGTTGGCAGGGCTTAACAGATGAAATTACCGAAGGCACCTTTGTAAACGTGAATGCCGAGCCTACCACCTATACTAACTGGACTTCGGGCCAGCCGGATAATGCGGGGGGAAATGAAGATTATGCTGATATACAAACCACCGGCCTTTGGACAGACGGAGCAGGTACAGGCCCTTACCGCGCTATTATGGAGCGCACCGATAATGAAAATTTAGCTTATGTATCAGTTTCCGATTCTGCCGTTTGCCCCGGTGGTACCTTTACCGCTACTTTCAGCAATACCGGCGTTTATGATATTGGGAATGTATTTAAGGTAGAATTCTCTGATGCTTCAGCATCTTTTGCTACAGCGGTTACTATTGGCAGCGTAACTGCCGGTTCAGTTGGCGCCATTAGCTGCACTGTTCCCGCAGGCACGGCAGTTGGAAGCGGATATCAAATACGTTTAATCTCTTCTTCTCCTATTGATACACTTTTAGTGCCGGTTACATTTTTGGTTGGGCCTCCATCGCCTTCATCTGCATTTTCAGGCAGCCCGTTTATACGCTGCCAGGCAGGTGGTTCCTCAACTTACAGCGTACCTGCTAATCCTGATGCGTTAACTTATAACTGGAGTATAACTCCAACATCAGCGGGTACACTTAATACGGTTAATAATACAATTACCGTTACGTGGTCTTCTGCCTTTGCAGGTAACGCCACTTTAGGTTACACTATTGCTACAACCTGTACTACCAGTACATCAGCATCAGCAATAGTATCGGTAATTCCCTGGCAGCCTTCCTCAGTATTTACTGAAAGCGTAGGCTCAGTAGGCGCATCAACAACCGTAGCTACTCATGAAACCAACAACGGTTTTGATAATGATGGCTACCTTATGAGCGCCAGCACTACAACTGTAGTGGTAAATAATACAAGCCCTTCAACCGGATATACCGGAGCCAGCGGCGGTGCGAATGTTCAAATTCCTTCGCCTCCGCTGTTAAGTTCGGCCCGCACATTTACCATTGAGGGTATAAATACTACCGGTTTAAATAACCTGGTTTTACGCTACGGAGTGTTGTATTCATCCATATTTGGCTCTTACAGCGTTTCGTATAGTACGGATGGCACAACCTTTACCACGCTTCCGCATTCCTACACACCTGCTTCATCTAACTGGCAGGAGGGGGTGGTAGCTTCCGGTATACCGCAGGCAGCTAACCTACGCATTCGTTTTAGTGGTGCCAGCCTTTTAGGAGGCAGTACCTTTATTGATGATATTCGATTAACTTATAATAATAGCACTACCCCGGTTATTACTGCGGGCGGCCCTACGGCACTTTGCCCTGGTAATACAGTAACCCTTAGTCCGGGTACTACTTATTTGGGCTATGCATGGAGCAACTCAGCTACTACACAAAATGTAACTGTAAGCACGCCGGCTGTTTATAACCTTAAAGCTGTGGGGTATTATGGTTGCCAGTCTTTGGCTTCAAATAATATTACCGTTACCGGCGATGTAACGCCGCCAACAGTTAGTTGTAAACCTGCTACAGTTTATTTGGATGCAACGGGTAATGGAAGCATTACGGTTAATGATGTGTTGAACCCTGTACCGGGCCACCTGGATTCCACCGTGTTTAACTATACGGGCGGCGCTCAAACATTTACAGTTCCTGCAGGCATAACCTCAGTTACTTTAAAAGCATGGGGAGCCTCAGGAGGAGATGGGCAAATAAATGGAAACATTGGAGTAGGAGGTAAAGGCGGACTGGCTACAGGCAACCTTGCTGTTACGCCGGGCCAAACATTAAACGTTTATGTAGGTGGCAGAGGCACGCCAAGCACCAATTCCACCATTTGTTGCGGTGGTTTTAATGGAGGAGGGAATGCTTATGGGCTAAGTTCTACCAATGCGCGTGGAGGAGGAGGAGGAGCCTCGGATGTAAGGGTTGGCGGCACAGCGCTGGCAAACCGTGTGTTGGTTGCCGGTGGCGGCGGTGGTGGTTGCTGGTTAGGCGCAAGTGGAATTGGTACGGGTGGTGCCGGTGGTGGCTTAACAGGCGCGGCCGGTAATGCCAACGATTACGACGGTGGCGGCGGCACGCAAAGTGCAGGAGGCGCTAACGGCTGTACTACATGTTGTTCAAATAATCCCGGTTTAAGTGGTTCTTTAGGCCAGGGTGGCGGTATTGTAGCAGGCTGCACGAATACGCTGGGCGGTGGCGGCGGTGGTTATTATGGCGGCGGTGCGGGCAATAATGCCGGTGGTGGTTCATCTTACATTGGCGGCGTTACATCGGGCGCTACAACACCCGGCGTTAATACAGGTTTCGGTAAAGTAGTTGTTTATTGGACTACCCCATCAACGCCCGCTACGTCTGATAACTGCGCGGTAACATCAGTAACGGCCAGCAAAACAACCTTTAACTGCACCAACTTAGGGGCTAACAATGTTACGGTAACAGCGGCCGATGCAAGCGCCAATACAGCAAGTTGCAATGCGGTGGTTACTGTTAGCGATACTATGCGTGCTGTAGCCCTTTGCCAAAACGTTACGCTGCCGCTTGATACACTTTGCAATGCTACCTTAACGGTAGCGCAGGTAAACAACGGAAGCACTGATAACTGCAGCATTGCCTCAATGGTGTTGAGTAAAACCAGCTTTAATGCCACTAACCTTGGGGCAAACAATGTATTGCTGACAATAACTGATGGTAGCGGAAACGTAAACGGATGCTTTAGTAATGTAACGGTTGTAAAACCGGCCGTTACCCCAACGGTTACCATTACGGCCAACCCGGGTAGTACCGTTTGTGTAGGCACTTCTGTAACATTCAGCGCAGTTATAACCTACGGTGGGGCTTCGCCTTCCTATAGCTGGAAGAAGAACGGCACCCAGGTAGCCACAACGCCAACTTATACCACTTCTACACTGGCTAATGGCGATCAGATAAGCTGTGATATAACTTCTTCAATCGGTTGCTTAAACACAAACACCGCCGGCAGTAACACTATAACTGTGGCTGTTGTTTCAACTGCGTTATGGTATTTAGATGCTGATGCTGACGGACATTATTTGGGTACTGCAATTTCATCATGCACCAGCCCGGGTTCAGGGTATGTTACCAGTGTAATTTCGGCAGGCGATTGTGACGACAATGACAATACGGTATGGCAAAGTGCCACAGCTTATGTAGATGCAGATGGCGACCATTTTGGTGCAGGTGCCGGTATAAGCTTATGCTTCGGGTCAGCACCATTGGCGCCCTATGTTTTAGTAAACGGCGATTGTGATGATACCAACGGCAGCGTGTTTCCCGGCGCGCCTGAAATTAATGGCAACAACATTGATGATAACTGCGATGGAAATATTGATGAAGGTTTCCCGCAACTGATAGTAACAGGTAATGGGGTAGTTATAGGTAACCATTCCACCACTACCAGTGCAGCAAACTTTACCTTTTACGGTAATATATCTACGGGTTCAACGGTAACGCGTACTTTCCGAATTATTAATTCGGGTATAAACAACACCATGGGTATTAGTATTGGCTTTGCTGCCTTATATGTAAATAATGAGTTTACTATTAGCACAATGCCATCTCCGGGTTTAGGGCCTTATGATACTACTGAGGTGCAGATAACTTTCCATCCTCTTACAGCAGGCTTAAAAGAAGATAGCCTGTTGTTACAAACCAACTATGGCGATTTCATATTCAGAATAGAAGGCAACTCTATACTTACGGGCCCCAACACCTGGTTAGGCAATACCGATGATTGGGCAACTGCAAGTAACTGGAGCTACAATGCAGTACCATCGGCCTGCGGCGATGATGTATTGATACCGAACCTTGCTATTGACCCTGTAGTGCATGTGGCTACGAGTGTTGGAGATGTTACCTTGCAGGATGGCGCAACTTTAACACTTGACCAAAGCCTGAATGTATGCGGCAATGTAACAGGTGGCACAAGCTCAGTTGCACAGGTGATAGGTGTTAATGAGTTGGTGTTAGGCGGCGCAAGTCCGCAAAATGTCAGCGGAAAGCTTGAGATAAACACGCTGCGATTAATGAATCCAACGGGCGCCACTATACTGGCCGCTGCCCGCGTTGATATTTTTGAAGAAGTGGATTTACAGTTTGGCAACTTAAACATCAGCCCATCGGCCATACTTCGTTTCCGCAGTACAAGCTCTAACCAAATTGCCATACTGGATGACTTCAGCAGTGGTTATACCGGCACCATTAGCGGTAACATTACGGCGCAACGCGCCTATGACGCTGCCGCCTACCAGGATGCGCACTACTTTGGCAGCCCTGTACAAGGAACAACAGCAGCTAATTTTGGTTCAACTAACGGCAGCGGCGGATTTGTAACAGCAACAGGTAACTGCGATGAAACCACGCTGGCCAACAACAGCCTTTATGGCAACGTTTACAGTTACGACCAAAGCAATGGTGCAAGTTGCAACGTGGCAGGTTGGAAGGTAGAAGCGGCAGCAAATGCAATTGTACCCGGCAAGGGCTATTCGGTTCGTAAAGTAGGTGCAGGCACCCTATCGGTTTCCGGTGCTCCTAACGTTGCTGCCTCCTATACACAGAATGGATCCAATGGTGGTTGGTTTAACGTAAGCTTACAAGGCCGCCCCACACTTGCCGGCTGGACAATGGTAAGCAACCCTTACCTGGCTACGCTGAACCTTAACGCAGCACCGGTGCCTGCAGGTTACGATGCGCAATATGCAGTATGGAATGCAACAGGGCCTTTTGCCGGAACCTATACCAGCGAAACGGTTATTGCACCATTCCAGGCGTTTTTTGTAAGAAGAAGCGCGGCGGGTGGGCCAATGCCATTTACAATCAACGGTACAAGCCGCACAAAGAATCCGCAACAGTTTCAGGCACTAAACAACAGCGAGACCATGACCTTGTATGTAACCAACACCAACAACGGGTTAATGGATAAAACCACAGTTGGCTTTAACGCTGATGCCACAACACAATTCGATAGCCAGTTAGATGCCGTTAAATTATCAGGCGCATTATCTCGTCACACCTTTTACAGTTACAACAACGACCCACTGCAGTGGTATTCTAAAAACATGAATACCTCAATTAACCAAACCAGTGCCGTAAATGTTGGCTTCGAGCCGGGTGTTGCGGGTAATTACAGCATTAGTTTTGACGGCCTGCAAAGCTTTGACCCTACCAGCTACATTATGCTGGAAGATAAAAAGGCCGGTACCATGCATGATGTAAGAAGTGGCGACTACAACTTTACCTCAACTACTACCGACAACTGGAACCGCTTTGTGTTGCACTTTACACCTAAGGCGGAGTTTACTACCGTTGCATCAGGTTGCGAAGCCTTAGGGCAATTACAGGTAGAGCAACCCGGATCAGCGAATTGGCAATACAGCATTCAGGACTTATTAGGGAATAACATCGGCAGTGGTACGTTGAACAATACTAGCCCATTGTCCTTAAGCGTACCCGCCGGTGTTTATACTATAACCCTGGTTGATAATAATAACTACACCGTAGTTAAAAATGTGCAGGTTAACGGTTCAACGCCTATCAATGCCTTAATGTCAACTGATAAAACGGTGGCTGAAGAAGGCGAGGATATAACCTTTACTTCTAACACTACCGGGGCGATAACTACTGAGTGGAATTTTGGCGATAATACCACAAGCGCCCTGCCACTGGTAACCCACCAATACCCTGCACAGGGCACCTACACGGTTACCTTAACCGTTAGCAATGCTGATGGCTGTGTTTCAACAACTGACGAAATGGTTACCGTAACCGCTAAACAGGCCACCGGCTTAACTGCGTCAGGTAGTGATGCCTTAAATATTTGGAGCAACGGCAACCGTGTATTTGTTGACTTCAGCAAACAGAAGCATGTTAGCGCTACAATTGCCATTTACAACCTGTTAGGGCAACAAATTGCAACCGACAAGGTGACCAACAGTAGTATATATACACGTGAGCTGAAGAATCTGGAAGCGGCTTATGTGCTGGTTACCGTTGTAAGCGATAAATGGGTAGCTAGTAAGCAGGTTTACATCACCAATAAGTAAGAGTAAGAACACTAACCTTAAAAGGCTCCGGCATTATGTCGGGGCCTTTTGACTTTTAATGGACAATGTTCAAATTTAACTGAAACCAAAGATTGGAGGGCCGGTGAAAGAATGGGCATAAGTCGGTGGTTATGCCGACAAGCCAGGCCCAAAGGATGGGAGTTAAGTACAAACAAAAAAGCCCCGCGCAGGCAGAGCTTTTGTTATAGCCAGGTTTTACTGATTACTTCTTTTTAGCGGCAAAACGCTTCATAAGGCTGCTCTTTAAGTTGCCGGCCTTGTTTTTGTGAATATAGCCGCGCTTAGCCAGCTTGTCTATTACAGACAATACGCTAGGCAAAGATTTCTTTGCTTCTGCTTCTTTCTTTTCAGCACGGATGTCGCGGATGGCATTACGCATAGTTTTTGCGTAATAACGGTTAAATAATCTGCGTTTTGCTGCCTGACGGGCACGTTTTTCGGCTGATTTGTGGTTTGCCATTTCTTCTACGATTTTAAAAAAGGACTGCAAATATAGCTTTCGTGCGCTTATTTCCAAAACAAGGCTATATAAATCCGATTTTACCCCTTAATTTTGCATCCCTGTTTGCAAGGACTTTTTACCATGGATAGTTACTCATTTTTGGCAAATGCCACCCCGGAATACATTGATAATCTGTATCGTGACTTTAAAAACGACCCTTCTTCGGTAGATCCGGAGTTCCGGAAGTTCTTTGAAGGATTTGATTTTGCCTCCCTTAATTACAATGGAAATGGCAAAACCGGCGTATCGGCCGATGAATTTAAGGTTTACCGCCTTATAGATGCCTACCGGCGTAAAGGCCACCTGGAGGCTAAAACCAATCCCCTTAAGCCCCGTAAGGACCGCAAAGCGGAGCTAGGGCTTGAATTTTTTAGCCTCACAGAGAAGGATCTGGGGCGTAAATTCAGTATAGGGTCAGAGATTGGCCTGCCCAACGCCACCCTTGCAGAAATAATTGAAAGGCTAAAGCAGCTTTATTGCGGTAGCCTGGGCTTTGAATTGGGCCATGTGCGCCTGAAAGCCGAGGCCGACTTTTTCCGCCAAAGGATTGAAACCAAGGGTAAGCAGGTTAACTACCCGGTGGAAAAGAAAGAACATATACTGCGCATGCTGAATAAGGCCGTAGTATTCGAAAAGTTTTTGGGTACCAAATACATAGGTGAAAAGCGTTTTTCTCTGGAAGGTGGCGAAACCACCATTCCGGCACTGGATGCTATCATCCGCACTGCCTCTGCCTTAAAAGTAGAAGAAGTGGTAATTGGTATGGCGCATCGTGGCCGCCTGAACATACTTGCCAATATAATGGGCAAAACCTACGAGGAGATATTTAACGAGTTTGAAGGTAACATACAGTACGACGAAACTATGGGCGATGGTGATGTTAAATATCACCTTGGCTTCTCTTCCCAATATCCGGTAAGCGATAAAAAATCGGTGTACCTGAAGCTTATGCCTAACCCTTCTCACCTGGAGGCTGTTGACCCTATTGTTACCGGCTTTGCGCGTGCTAAGGCAGACGCTATTTATGGTTCGGATTACGATAAAATACTGCCAATATTGATACATGGCGATGCCGCAGTAGCAGGCCAGGGTATTGTTTACGAAGTATTGCAAATGGCTAAGCTTGACGGCTACTACACCGGCGGCACCATACACTTCGTAATTAACAACCAAATTGGTTTTACTACTGATTTTGATGAGGCCCGCTCCAGCGACTATTCTACCTCTATTGCAGCAACTATTGAGGCGCCGGTTATACACGTAAACGGCGATGACATTGAAGCTACCGTTTTTGCCTGCGAACTGGCTGCCGAATACCGACAGGAGTTTAACAAGGATATTTTTGTTGACATGGTATGTTACCGCCGGTGGGGGCATAACGAAAGCGACGACCCTAAATTTACGCAACCGGTAATGTATAAGCTGATTGATAAGCATGATAACCCGCGTGATGTTTACTCAAAGCAACTGGAGGCCGAGGGAAGCGTGCATGCTGAAATGGCCAAACGTATGGAGAAGGAGTTTTGGAACGAACTTCAGGAACGTTTGAATTTGGTTAAACAGCACCCGCTGCCGTACAAGCCACAACCTACAGAACTGGCATGGCAGAAACTGCGTAAGGCTACTATCGAAGATTTTCAATCCTCGCCCGATACCGCTATTTCAAAAAAGCAGGTGGAGCAACTTATTGACGGGCTAACTAAAGTGCCTGAAGGCTTTGTGCCTTTGCGTAAGGTGCAGAAGTACATGGAAGAGCGCAAAAAATTGATGCGCGAGCAGGGAATGTTGGATTGGGCTGCTGCTGAGCTAATGGCATACGGAAGTATATTGTTGGATGGCAAGGATGTGCGCCTTAGCGGCGAAGATGTTAAACGCGGAACCTTTACCCATCGCCACGCAGTTATAAGCGACGAGAATACCGATATGGAGTATTGCCGCTTGTGCAGCCTGGGCGAAAAGCAGGGTAGGTTTTTTATCTATAACTCTCACCTTAGCGAATATGGTGTGCTTGGGTTTGAATACGGTTACTCCTTACCAAGCCCTGACCCGCTGGTGATTTGGGAAGCACAGTTTGGCGACTTTGTGAACGGAGCGCAGATTATTATTGACCAGTTTATAAGCAGTGGCGAGAGCAAGTGGCAGCGCAATACCGGTTTGGTAATGTTGTTACCGCACGGCTACGAGGGCCAGGGCCCTGAGCACTCCTCTGCCCGTTTAGAGCGCTTTTTGCAGCAGTGTGCTGAAATGAATATGGTTGTGGTTAATGTTTCAGACCCTGCCAATTTCTTCCATGCTATCCGCAGGCAGGTAGGCTGGCCATTCCGTAAGCCATTGGTGGTAATGAGCCCAAAGTCGTTGTTACGTCATCCTAAATGTGTTTCGCCTATTGATAAGGTAATGCAAGGCGGCTTCCAGGAGTTGTTGGTGGATGAGCCTAAGGCGAAAAAAGTGCGCAAAATTTTGTTCTGCAGCGGTAAGATTTATTATGATTTATTGGAAAGAAAAGAGCGCGATAAAATAGAAGATGTAGTTATTGCACGTGTGGAGCAACTGTACCCTGTACCCCAGGATAAAATGATTGCCCTGGCGCAAAAGTATCCAAAGGCCGAAGTATGGTGGGTGCAGGAAGAAGCAGAAAATATGGGGGCATGGTATTTTATGCACGCCCGCTTGCACGAAAAACTAGGCTTAAAAGGTATTGCCCGCAAAAACTCTGCATCACCGGCAACCGGCTTTAAGAAAGTACACTTGAGCGAACAGGAAGTTATACTGCAAAGAGCTTTCTCTTAGTTAAGGCTATTTTACTTTTTCCAGTATTGCCTGTTTAATGCTGATGGTAAAATCTTCTTTTACTCCAATCAGTCCTGCGGCATCCAGTTCTTGCCTTGGCAGTTTCATGTGGAAGTTTAAAGTTACCACGCACTTAATGGAGGCATCATTAACACAGTGAAGGTCGCCGCGGCCAACCAGGTGGTATTTTTGTGTTGGGGTGGTTAATTCTCCCTCAGTAGCAACAGGTTCCGGGTCGTTATCCTCAGTATTTATAAAGGGTATGTTTAGTTTTCCGGTATAGGTCCATAAGTTGTCAAACACTATCCTTTTCCAAATGGCGTTCAAACTGTCATTAGTGGTATGAAAGCTGTGCGGATCTACGGTAAGCATAATTTCAGCGTTGTCGTAGTTTACCTGTATATGCAGGTCGTTGCTAACCGCTTTATAGGCTGAATCGTTATAAACAATGTTAACGATAGCAATGCCATTCATAGTTACAAAAGAGCCGGTATTAGGTTCGCTTGTGGAAAGTTGGGCGTTAAGGGTGGTAGCCGATAAAATGGCTGCCAACAGTATAAATAATGCTTTTTGCATAGGGTATTTTTAGTTATTGTGGTTTAACTCTATCAAATTCTGTACCCCGGGCTTCCGGCTTACGTTTCCCGTTTACCCTTTTTCCTGTTCCGCTGCTTAAAGCAATGTTAATCCATGCTTTTTGGGTAATATTGCAACCCGAATTTAAGAATCAGGAAATATATATAAGAACACATGACTGAATTAAAAGTTCCGGCAATTGCCGAATCAATAACAGAAGTAACCCTAAGCCGCTTTTTGGTTAAGGATGGAGACTATGTGGAATTAGACCAGCCCGTATGCGAGCTGGAAACAGACAAGGCCAGCCAGGAAATACCTGCACCTGTAGCGGGTGTAGTTAAATTGGTTGCCAAGGAAGGCGACGATTTAAAGGTAGGCGCGGTAATATGCAACATTGATGAAAGTGCCGCTAAACCTGCCGGCAAGGCGGAGCCTGAAACAAAAAAGGCCGAAGTAAAAGCGCCGAAAGCCGAAAGCAAGGAAACGAAAGCTACTAGGAAAGAAGAAGCTCCTAAAGCGGAAGAGCCTGCGAAGCAGGAGAACGTACATGCTACGCCTGTGGCCAAAAAGATACTGGAAGAAGGCGGCCTTAAAGCAGGCGATGTAAAAGGCACGGGCGCCGGCGGCAAAATTACCAAGGAAGATGCCCTTGCTGCCGTACGCAATAAATTGAACTTACCCCAGCGCGAGGCTTTTAGCCGTAATGAGCGCCGCGAAAAAATGAGCCGCCTGCGTAAAACCATTTCTGAGCGCCTGGTATATTCAAAAAATTCAACAGCTATGCTTACCACCTTTAACGAGGTGGATATGACCGCCATTAATAAAATACGCGAAAAGTACGGCGATGCCTTTAAGAAGAAGAATGAAGTGGGTCTGGGTATGATGAGTTTTTTTACGAAGGCGGTTTGCCTTTCGTTGGAGAAGTTCCCCGCGGTTAACTCCTATATTGAGGAGAACGAAATCGTTTATCACGACTACTGCGATATATCCATTGCAGTTTCCACCCCCAAGGGGCTGGTTGTACCGGTAATACGCAATGCAGAATCATTAAGCCTTGCAGGTATTGAGAAGAAGGTTAAAGAACTGGCAATAAAAGGCCGTGATGGATTACTGACTATGGATGAAATGACCGGTGGTACGTTTACCATAAGCAATGGCGGCGTGTTTGGCTCTTTAATGAGTACCCCCATCATCAATCCTCCGCAAACAGCTATACTGGGCATGCATAAGATACAAGACCGCCCAATGGCAATAGACGGGCAGGTGGTTATACGCCCGATGATGTATGTGGCTTTAAGTTACGACCACCGCATTATTGATGGTAAGGAGTCAGTAAGCTTTTTAGTGAGCGTGAAGGACTACCTGGAAAACCCGCACAAAATGCTACTGGGTATGGACCCCGTTGATTTGCTGCTGGATATTTGGCAATAAGCTGTTTTGAACGGCGTTTCATAAGTGCATTAAGTTCAATATTTTGTTTTTCTTGCACTAAACCCACGCGCATGTCAGGATGGTCTACCACGCCAAGTAATTTTTTTACCCGTACAATAGTTCCGCTTTTTTTAGTAGTTGTTTGCCCGCCCTTTGCCATGCTTATGTGGTATACGGCCGCAAACTTGGATGGCTCCTTTCTTAAACTATGGGATGTCATACGAGAACAGGGGTTGTATCAATTGCTTTACGGGGTTTGGATTCCGCATTTTTTTGGCAGCGCTACAGCCTGGAAACTTATTGGCAGCTTTGCGGCTCTTCAGTTAATACTGATGCGCCTGGTACCGGGCAGAAAATACAATGGCACTGTAACAGCCAAAGGAAACGTTCCTGAGTATGTAGATAACGGGTTGGCCACCTACCTCATTACATTTGCCTTGTTCTTTATCTGCACCTTAGGGCTAAATCTCTTTTCCCCGGCAATCATCTACCAAAACTTTGGCGATATACTGGGGGCATTAAACTTTACCGCGCTGGCCTTTTGTCTGGTACTTTATTTTAAAGGCAGGTTTTTCCCTTCCTCTTCAGATAACTCGCACACAGGCAATTTTATTTTCGACTACTACTGGGGCACGGAGTTGTTCCCCCGCATTTTGGGTTGGGACGTAAAACAGTTTACTAACTGCCGTTTTGGTATGACCGGCTGGGCCATAATTGTAGTATCATTCCCTTTTGCTCAATACGAAATGTACGGCAAAGTGGATTGGTCCATTATTGTTTCGGCTGCGCTACTGTTCATCTATCTGTTTAAATTTTTTATTTGGGAAAGCGGCTACATGAAGAGTATGGATATACAGGTAGACCGTGCGGGTTTTATGATTTGCTGGGGGTGCCTGGTATGGGTGCCGGCTATTTATACTTCGCCGGCTATGTTTATGGTAGCCCACCCGGTTGGCCTTAGTTGGGTGATAGCCGCTATAATTTTTGTGGCAGGTTTTGCAGCTATTTGGATGAACTACTGGGCCGATTGGCAACGGCAGATTGTGCGCGCTACAAAGGGCAAAACAAAAATTTGGGGCCGCGAACCACAACTTATTGAAGCAAGCTATACCACCGAAAGCGGTGAACGAAAAACTAATCTGCTGTTGGCTTCCGGTTTTTGGGGAGTAAGCCGTCACTTTCATTATGTGCCTGAACTGCTTTCTGCTTTTTTCTGGAGTTGCGCTACGGGTTTTTCCTACCTCTTTCCTTTTTTCTATCTTATTTTTCTTACAGTACTTTTGGTGCATCGCTCTTTCCGCGACGATCAGAAATGCCGTAACAAGTATGGTAAGGATTGGGAGAAATACTGCCGGGCGGTGCCATACAAAATTATTCCCGGTATATTGTAGTGCATGAAAAAGAAGGTAGTGGTAACCGGCGCAGCCGGTTTTTTAGGTTGCCATTTGGCGCAGCTTGCAGCGGCAGATTATGAGGTGTATGGCCTTTACCATAACAAGCAGGCAACTACTGCCGGAGTAACAATGCTGCGCTGCGATATTACCAACTACATTGAAACGGGTAATGTGCTGGATGATATAGAGCCAGACGCCCTTATTCATCTTGCAGCCATAAGCGATGCCAATTATTGCCAGCAACATAAGGAAGAGTCGTTTGCAGTAAATGTGGAGGCTACCGAAAACCTTGCCGGTATTTGCAGCGATTTTAATATCCCTTTTGTATTTGCCTCAACAGATTTAGTGTTTGATGGTAAAAAAGGAAGATATCGCGAAAGCGACGCTAAAAACCCGTTGAGCCTTTATGGGGAGCAAAAGGCAAAGGCAGAGGAAGACGCACTGAAAATCTATCCAAAGTCATTGATTGTGCGCCTGCCATTAATGTTTGGTGCTGCAGAAGCGGGCGAGGGCAAATACCTGCAGCAGTTTATAACCAAGCTAAAGGCAGGCGAAGCAGTTAAACTTTTTTTAGACGAATACCGAAGTGTATGCGGGGCCAAAAGTATAAGTGCAGGGATACTGCGTTTTTTATTTACGCAAACGGGAATTTTGCATTTGGCAGGTAAACAAAGGTTATCGCGTTATGAGTTTGGGCTTAAGGCTGCAAGGGCTTTCGGTTTAAATAACGGTTTAATAGAGTCTTGCCTTCAAAAGGATGTACCTATGGCAGCCCCAAGGCCTGCCGATGTATCCCTGGATGTTTCAAAAGCTTTAGTTTTGGGCTATGCGCCTCTGTTGGCTGACGAAGAGTTAAAACTTATTGCCGCCGGGAGCTACATTTAATGAAAAGCTACTTAACTTTTTTCTGTTTACTGCTTGCTGTTTCTCTGTTTGCTCAGGAAGAGGAATCTATCTTTAAGCCGGCCCGTGTAATATTTTACAATACCGAAAACCTTTTTGATACCATCAACAATCCTGATACGGATGATGACGAGTTTTTACCGCAATCGAAACTGCAGTGGAATAGCGAAAAATATCAGACAAAATTGGCTCACATTGCACAGGTAATTTCTTCTTTGTGCGATACTATAGAACCGTTGGTTATTGGCCTTGCAGAAGTAGAGAACAGTAAGGTGCTGGAGGATTTAGTTGCCCAGACCGCACTTAAAAAATACAATCTTAAAGTAGTGCATCACGATTCGCCCGATGAAAGGGGTATTGACGTGGCACTATTGTACAATGCGGATGTTACGGAAGAGGTTTTTAATAGCCATTTGAAGGTGGAGTTGGAGAACGATAAAACGCGCGACATACTTTACCTAAAAGCATTTATTGATGAGGCTTACCCCATTTGGTTTTTTGTAAACCATTGGCCCAGCAGAAGGGATGGTGTAGAAAAAAGCGAAGCTAAGCGGATGCAGGCCGAAAAAGCACTCCGCAGTAAAATTGATAATCTGTATTTAGGCGAGCCCTACTCGCGCGTAGTGGTGATGGGAGATTTTAATGATAACCCCACAGATAGTGCGGTTAAAGAACTTAGCGCTTATAAACAGGATGTGGTAAAGGGCCAGCGATTGCTGAACTTGATGTTGCCATTGCGCAAGGCGGGCAAATGCAGTTTAAATTACCGTTCGCAATGCGATCTCTTTGATCAGTTTATGGTATCAGAAAATTTACTTGACAGCAATAGCAGGTATTGTATAAGGGATGGCGCGGCTAAAATTTATGCCCCTTCGTGGTTAATGTTTAACCATCCGAACTATGGCGCCATACCCAACCGAACTTATGCAAACGGTAAATATACCGGTGGTTATTCCGATCATTTACCGGTTTATTTTGATGTGGTGTTTAAGTAAACCACTTTGTAAATAGTGGTGCGCGCATATCCGTTTCTAAATTCTTTTACTATCTCCAGATTTTGTTTGTCCTCGATCCAACCGCCGGGATCTGACTCAACAATGTAGGAAGCTCCGGGCCTGCCTTCCTGCGGTATTACTTGTTTGTATCTTAAAGGAGGATACCCGTTATTAGGTGTGGCTAAGATAAAGTAGGCCGGAAAGGGTCCTGATACCGTATCCTGGGGCTGCTGATGTTGCTGCAGGTAATTAAAGGCATTAACCAGGGTATAAACCGATTTACGATAAGCAATGTCTTCTTCGTAGTTAAACTTGTTGGTATCCAATGTGCTTAATGCGGCAACTGAAAGTAGAAGGACAACTACACCCCGTACAGCAATTGACCTGGCAACTGTATATAGACATATACTTACTATAAGTGCCAAAGCCGGCAGAAGCAGAAAAACATAGCGCGACATATAAAAGGCTAATGAACTTGCGCAAAGGTTGCCGGCAATAAACACCCCCAGCAGAAGCAGAAAACTATTACGCAGACTGTTTTTTGTGAAGGTGCCTTTAACTATAGCGGATGCCAATCCGGCAATCATTATCCATTTCCACCAATAGCGCTTTTGGTTCCATATCAGAAAGTTGAAAAAATCTTGGAAATGCTTTTGTACGGTGGGCCATTCCAGCGAAACAGTGCTTACATGGTAAGGGAAAAAATACCATCCGTTTTGAATCTTTTGAACAACTAAAAAAAGTCCGAAAAATGCAAAGGGGGTAAACAGCAATAGCATGCGGCTGTTCCATTTTCCTTTATGTTCCTTCCAAAATAAAATTTGTTGTAGCAGCAGGTAGGCGGTAAAGGTGATGGGTAATAGAATTCCGCTCTCCTTGGTAAGTACGGCAAGGGTACTGTATAAGCCCGCCATACCGTATTTATTTTCGTGAAAGGAGGTTAGCGCCAGCCAGGCGAAAAGTGCCAATAGTATTTCCGGAAGCAGTAGCGTGGATAGCCCAACAAAGAAAGGTTGCACTGCTATTAAAATAGAAGTTATTAACCCGACAGTATGGCCGTAATAACGCGCAGCCTTATAGTAAACAACCCATAATAACAACAAGGAAATAAAAAAGGCAAATACATGGGCGGTAAGTACGCTGCTGCCGAATAACTTGAACATGCTTGCTGCCAAAAACACAAATAACAAAGGGTGTCCCCTTGAAAACTCCGGATCTAACGCCCCGGGCATTAAACTGAGGCCGTGCTCATATAAGGCGTTGGCGGCGGGTGCATAAACTCCCGCTTCATCCCAATAGTAAGGTAACCATAGTGCTTTCCACTGGCAAACAGTCAGGATAATACAAAGCAAGGCGAACAATACATGCGTAGTCCATGGCTTTAAAATTCCGTTATCAGTAGTGTTTATGGACATTGGCTTGTAGTGCAGTCTTAAGATGGGTATTCAAAGTAGTTACGCTCCGTTTCCCATAAACGTAGCTGCAAATCGTATTTGCTGTCCAGCTTTGGCCGCAAAATATTATAAATAACTACTATAATATTTTCCCCTGTTGGATTTAGGTTTTTAAACTCAACGGTATCTTCGTTCAAATTTTGGTGGTCAAAACGCGCATGTACTTCGCGCATAATAAGTTCATCCAGTATCTTAAGGTCAATTACATATCCCGTTTCAGGGTCAATTTCGCCGGTAACCTTCACATCTAAACGGTAGTTGTGCCCATGGTAGTTTTCGTTGGCGCACAACCCGAATACTTCCTTGTTTTTTTCAAGGTTCCAATCCTTGCGGTAAAGGCGGTGGGCTGCGTTAAAGGTGGTTTTGCGAAAAACAGCAACTTTCATCCGGCAAATATAGCGGCCCTTTCCATAATCTAAGCATAACGTAGAAAACTAAACCATGGGCGTTTCTTCAGGTAATCCATGTCGGAATCATTGGCAAAGGCCTCGCGCTCGAAAATAATTTCGCGGTAGGCTTTATAGTGTTCGCGGTATTTAAGCAGGTTGTAGAGATAGTTAAGAAAATAAAGAAGGTAGAATGGAATAATGAGTAACTCCAACTGCTGCCGGTGGTGTATTTTTTCGTGGTGTATAAGGCCGGCATTGTTCCGTAGTTCCTCCTTTTTGATAAGGATGAGCGGCCACATTGCCATGGCCGAATAAGGCACCCAACGGAAAACCACTACCATATTTAAAAGGTTCTGCTAATGCCTACTACCCAACGGAAAGCTAAATGCTTTTGGTTAACATAGGGCGAATGGCTGATGAAGAATGGCACATCGAAGCGGAAAGTAAGCGGACGGATGTTTTGCAAGGGCCCCCACTTTTTAATGGTAAGCGCTACCCCTGCTCCTGCATCAAAGCGGATGGAGCCAAGTTGCTGCTTACTGCTACTGTTGGTATAGGCCATGGCGCCGGCATCGCCAAACAGGTAGGTGTTTAACTGCACCCAATCTTTAAGGTTTTGCTTTTTAACTTTTACAATACGGTTAAAATCAACCTCGGCATTAATGGCAAAGCCCGATGGGCCTTTGTAAGATGGCATCACTACACCGTTTTTATCAACCTCGGCTAAAAGATAGCCGGTATAGCCACGCATATTTAAACCACCACCAAAATGTAAGTGGCTTATATCATCCCTGTAACGGTAAGTCCATCCTTCAGGAAAAAAGCCTGCAGAACGGTAATATTTGCTATCCATCATTTCTTCGGGATTACCGCCCGCAAAAAACAAGGCGCTTTCGCTGGGTAAATCTTTGCCGGTGCCTATGCGTCCATAAACTCTTGTTCTGAAATCCAGTTTCCAAACGCTGGCCTTTAGCACATTGGTAAACTCAAAGTAGTGGTAATCAAAGGAGGTGCCCAGCAAGCCGCTGCGCAAATGCCCTACCATGTAACCGTTAAACTTCTCCTTTGCGTAAACGTAAGTGGCAGTAATATTTATGGATGCGTTAAACTTTTTAGGAGTGGTCCAAATGGTGCTCCACTCACCGGGGTATAGCAGGTAGTTTCTCCACTCTTCGCGGTTACGCGTGAAGGCCTTGATATTAAAATCAAGCGATACATTTTGTGGCAACTGTTTAGTAATACCGGTTTTATACATTTCGTAACCATCCAGCCAGCGGCTCTGAAAATAGAAAGTAGATTTTTTAAACACACGGTCAATAGCGGTGGAGTAGCTGAAGTTATAGCTGAACCAGCCGGCTTTTTTCTTCATTTCATTGGTAAAAAAGTAACGCTCTCCGCCCTGCCCCAGGTGCGTATTAACCCAGGCTGTAAAGGAGAAGTTATGCTTCACGTTCATATAATTACCGGTAATATTTATGCCCAGTTTAACGCCATCGTAGGCGTTCCACCATATATCGGGGCGCATATAAATGCGGTATTTTTTCCAGGTGGGGAAAGGATAAATGCGACTATCGAAACGCACTTCGGCTTCCATCTTTTTTGCATTATTCAGCATGTTAATATCCGCCAGGCGTTCGCTGGGGTCTATAATTACATTTTTAATACCGCCCGGTATTGTTACATGGGCAACATAAGTAGGTTGCAGTTTATCCCAGCCGTACCACTTGCTTAACACCTGGGCATCGGTCTTTTTTTCAAACCAGGTATTGGGGATGTAAAAATTATATACAGAATCGTTTTTGCCAATAACGCTTAGGTCTATAGGCATCTGCATACGGCCTTTTCGCACAATGGTAATTTCGTATTCATCTTTAAATCTTCCCTTTTTTATACGGCCCACTTTATAATCTAGGTTCTTGGTAGTCTCCATCCATTCATCAAAAAACCAGTTAAGGTCAATATGTGTAAACTGGCTTATGGAGTTTCTGAAATCCTCAGGGTAAGGGTGGGCGAACTTCCATTGTGCCACGTAATGTTTCATAGCTGCAGAAAACAATGAGTCGCCAAGCACATACTGCAGATTATACAGCATGGTTGAGGTTTTCATATATACATGGCGATAGCCGCCTCCCTGTCCCAGCGCCCCGTTAAAGCCATCGCTGTGGGTGTTTAAGGGCTCGTCATTATACTGTATAGCATCTGCCAGGTAGCCATAGAACACTTTGCTATCGCGCACATTGGTGGGCTCATAAAACTTCCTGATATACCACTTCTTAATGGTATCATAAGCTACCGTTTTTCCGTCAATGGCTTCCATGCCCCATGCCGTTAGAAACTGCGTAAAGCCTTCATCCAGCATGGCACGGTAGGTTTCGTTGTTGCCTATCATACCATAAAACCAGTTATGGCCAACTTCGTGTACCAGCAGGCCGCGGTATTCTTTGTCACGGCCACCATCCATAGTTATCATTGGGTATTCCATGCCGTCCGCAGCATCGGCTACTACAATTTTGGGATATTCAAACACGCCAAAATCTCTGCTGAAAACAGCAATAATTTTTGCCAGGTAATCACTGGCGTTTTGCCAGCCCGCAGCGTGTGGCTCCTGCACTATGGCTACGCACCTTACCCCTGCCCCGTTTGCACGGCCCGGATAGATAATAGTGTCGTGTATACGGTAGGTAGGGTCCGCTGTAAAGGCAAAGTCGTGCACATTTTCTGCATGGTAAATCCAGGTTTTCGTTTCGCCCTTTTTGTATTTAATAATGGTGGAGGGTACGGTGTCCCATTTCGTATTTTTAAAATTGTAGATATCCAGTTTCTTCTTTAGTGTATCCGGCAATACTTCTTTCTCGTTCTGTAATACTCCCGTTGCTTCCAGTATATAGTTTGACGCAAAGGTCAATTCTACATCAAAGGTGCCATAATCGCCATAAAACTCTCGGTTAAGGTGTTGGTCGGTATTCCAACCGCTTTTGCGGTCGTACACACACACCTTAGGGTACCACTGGCAACCGTTATAATGATTAAAGCCTGATGCTTTAAATTTTTTCATACGCCGGCGTGTGGTGCCGTTATCATAAAATGTGCGGAACTTTAAATTGAAAGTACGCTGGCTGTTTGGCGGTAGCGGTTTATTTAAATACACCTTAAGAATGGTGTTATCTAATTCTGTTTTTAAATCTTCGCCCTCGCTTTTTATCTCATCTATCTGCGTGCCCAAGCCCGCACTTTCGTATTTACCGTAATGGGGGTGGGCTTCATTGTTCTCCTGTAAATTATCAAGGTACGAGCCCGGTTGAAAAGCGTTTTGATACAAATGGAAGTAGATGTAGTAAAGCGTATCAGGCGAATTGTTGTAATAGTTTAATTCCTCGTTGCCGCTTATAATGTCAGTTGTTTCATCAACAGCCGCCTTAATTTTATAGTGCACATCCTGTTGCCAATAGCCGGTAAAAGGGATGCGGTTTTTCCAGTAGTAAGGATTGCTAACTGAACGATAACTGTTTTCCGGGCCTCCATCGCTATACTGAGCGGCTAAAATCGTAAAAGAGAATGCGCAGAAAAGCAAAAGCAATCCTTTCAACGCAAACGTTTTTTGCCCTCTTACTGCACAACCGGCAGTATATTTTTTGTCTTCTATATTGTAAACTCGCATTCGCATCAGCAGGAATTCTAAATTTGGCAGGCTCAAAATAAATACAATTAGTGAATAGCGCATCAAACGAACTGCTTTATAGAGTTGGCCTTACCATGTTGCCCAATGTGGGGAGTGTATTGGCCAAAAACCTTATTGCTTATTGCGGTAGTGCGCAGGAGGTGTTTAAGGCTTCTAAAGCTAAGCTGGAGAAAATACCTATGATAGGCGAGGAGCGTGCCCGCGCCATTGCGGAGGCTGATGTGTTACATGAGGCTGAAGCTGAACTAAAATTTATTGATGAATACAATATTACCCCTTACTTTTTTACAGATAAAGAATATCCGCAGCGCCTTAAGGAATGTGCGGACTCGCCGGTTATGCTTTACTACAAGGGCAATGCAAACCTGAATGCTGATAAAGTAGTGGCTATTGTGGGCACCCGCCGCGCTACGGAGTACGGCAAGGAGATTACCAAAAAACTGGTGCAGGGGCTTAGCGAACAGGGCGTACTGGTTATAAGCGGCCTGGCTTACGGCATTGATGTGGTTGCTCACCAGGCCTCGCTGGAAAGTGGCCTGAATACAGTTGGCGTTTTGGGGCATGGTTTAAATACCATTTACCCTGCGCAGCACAAAACTGTAGCCAAAAAAATGGTTGAGCAGGGTGGCCTGTTGACGGAATACCGTTCAACCGAAGAAATGAGCCCGCACAATTTCCCTAACCGCAACCGCGTTGTAGCCGGTATGAGCGATGCGGTAATTGTGATTGAATCGGCACCGGATGGCGGCGCCTTGCTTACAGCAAACATAGCCCACGGCTATAACCGCGATGTGTTTGCTTACCCGGGTAGAACTACCGATAAATTCAGCGCAGGTTGTAACCTTCTTGTTAAAACCAACAAGGCTACTTTGATTGAAAACGCCACCGATTTTTTTACGGCCATGAACTGGCTGCCCGGAGATGCAGAAATAAAACCACGACACCAGCAACGCCAACTGGCGTTAAACTTATCGGAAGAAGAGAAGCGGATTTACGATGTGCTTAATGAAAGAGGAGAAAGCGATATTGATGCTTTAACAGCGCTTTGCGAAATCAATTCGGGTTCGCTGGCTGTTACTTTATTAGAAATGGAAATGAACGGACTTTTGGTGGCCTTACCCGGTAAACGCTATAAACTTTTGTAATCTTAATTTACATATGGCTTCAGCTTTTTCGCATGCAGTGGCGTCCTTTGCCATAGGTAGCATTACCAAAATAAGCAAGCAACTTAGTGCCAAAGGCTTTGATTGGAAATTTTGGCTGCTGGGTGCCTTTTGCGCTGCTATACCCGATGCAGATGCTATCGGTTTTAAACTTGGGGTGCCTTACGATAGTTTTTGGGGACATAGGGGCTTTACACATTCCTTTGTTTTTGCTTTACTGCTTGCCCTGGTGGTAACGTTTACTTTTTACAATGCTGAAAAGCCGGGCACCAAACGTTGGTGGCTTTTATTGCTTTTCTTTTTTCTTGCAACCGCATCGCACCCTATACTGGATGCTATGACTACCGGCGGCCTTGGGGTAGCTTTTTTCTCCCCGTTCGATAACACCCGCTATTTCTTCCCATTCAGGCCCATAAAGGTGTCGCCCATAAGTATAAGCCGGTTTTTTACCCAATGGGGCTGGCGGGTTATAAAAAGTGAACTGGTATGGGTTTGGCTTCCTTCATTTTTCATTATCATTATTGCGCAAATAATTAAGAAGTTGTCCGCCCGTTAAGCGTTTTTTTATTTTGGCGGCTAAAACAGAAAGGAAGTGGCCAAACAGAACCTGAAATCCAAAGCAAGCAGTACTAAGGAAACCGCAGCCGTTGCACCACCTGTTACACCGGCAAAAAAGCTGCCCCCCTCAATTCTGTATTTCTTCATTTTCGCTTTCTCGTTCCTTATCTACTCCAATACCCTGTGGAACAAGTATGCTATTGATGATGTAATTGTTGTTACCGATAACAAATACACCAAAAAGGGCCTTGCCGGTATTAAGGAACACTTTACGCACGATATGTTTGAAGGCTTTTTCGGCGAGCGTGGTGCTATGCTGGTAAGCGGTGGGCGTTACCGTCCTTTAAGCATGGCCCTTCTTTCAGTAGAATATGAGATTACCCGTAAGGTAAAAGGAGATAAGCGCGATGTGATAACAGACCAAAATGTCATTATCGGCGATCAGGACCCTTACCTTAGCCCATTCCTCAGCCACTTCATCAATATCCTGATGTTTTCATCCACCTGCGTGGTGCTGTACTATCTACTCTCGCTTATTATACCCGCCAGGTATGCTCTAAAAACACGCTTTGGCGATTTTAGTGTAGCCTTTTTTGCCGCACTGCTGTATGCCGCGCACCCTATACATACCGAGGCCGTAGCTAACATTAAAGGCCGGGATGAAGTAATGTGTATGCTGTTTTCGCTACTGGCGCTGGTGGCAGCAGTTAAGTATGTGCGTACCGATAAAATAGTTCATGTATTGTGGGGTACGCTGGTGTTTTTCATCGCCCTGCTTTCTAAGGAAAACGCCATCACCTTTTTTGCAGTTATCCCTTTAACCTTTTACTTTTTTACCAAAGCTAAAGCTAAACACTATGCCATGGTGCTGCTTCCGTTTTTGGTAGCAGGCGGTATTTTTCTGGGCCTGCGCGGCGCAAGCACCAAAGCCGGCTTAGGGCAGGATACCCCGGAAGTTTTAAATAACCCCTACATATTGGCCAAGGGTGGAATTAAACCTAATGAGCAGCGTATAACCCCTTTCCTTTATCGCGATAAGGTTACAGGTGAGTACACCTTTTATAAGGAGTGTTTTGCTACCACTTTTGTAACTTTTGCCTACTACTTTAAAACGCTTGCGGTACCTCATCCGCTAACGCACGATTACTATTATAACCAAATATCTTTTGTTGGTTTCGATAGTATGGTGTTCTGGTTATCTTTTTTGCTTAACATAGGGTTACTGGTATATGCACTAATGGGGTTAAAGGACAAGAACATTATCTCTTATTGCATCCTTTTCTACTTCGTTACTTTTTCGGTGGCTTCTAACTTTTTCTTTACGGTGGGTGTATTAATGAACGAGCGTTTCATTTATATGAGTTCGCTGGGCTTTTGCATTTTACTGGCTTACCTTTTAGTGCGCTCAACAGAAAGATACAAACTGGATAGCAAGATTGTTTTGATAGTGTTGTTATTGGTGGGTGGGCTATACTCCGCCAAAACCTTTACGCGCAACTTCGATTGGAAAGACAGCTTTACACTTTTCCGCCGCGATGTACGCTGGAGCCCTAACTCCGCAAAAATCCAGACTTCTGTAGGTGGAGATTTAGCGAAGGCTGCTAATTCTGATATTTCCCGCCTGCGCGATAGCGGCGTTATCCGTACCATATTTGCTGATTTACGTGCTGATGACCAACTGCTGAATTCACTGAACTCTTTGCCTGATTCTACTATCTCGCACATGTTGCTTGATTCTTCTATTGCGCATTTAAATGAGGCTATTCGTATTTACCCAAGCCACTCAAATGCCTGGGTGCTGTTGGGTAACAGTTGGTATAACCGCAGGCATAAACCTGAGGAGGTAATACCTATGTATGCCAATGCGGCGCGCTTTAATGTAAACGGCAGTTACGATGCCTTTTTTAACCTCGGCTTTTTGTATAATGAAATCAACCGGCCTGACTCTGCCAAAAAATATTTGCTATTAGCAAGAACCATTAAGCCTGAGCAGGAAGCATATAGATTTTTGTTAGCTTATGTTTCGGCTAAGCTTAATCAGCAGGATTCGGTAGAGTATTGGTTGCAAATAGGCGCCCAAAAGCGGCCTATTGCAGGGGAGGACTATTATAAAATAGGCACCGGTTTTGGCAAGGCGGCAGGTAATTTCCCTTTGGCAATAGAATATTTGAAGAAGGCAACAGAAGCCAGTCCTAAGGTAGAGTTGTATTGGGAGGACCTTGGTGTAGCCTGTGGTTTATCGGGCCGTTACCAGGAAGCTATTGATGCCGCTAACCATTTGGTGGCGCTTAACCCTAAATATAAAGCGGCGTATATGAACCTGTTTGTGAGCTACAAAATGATAGGTAACCTAAAAATGTCGGAAGAGAGTTACAATAAGGCACGGGAGCTGGACCCTACTATGCCGGCCTATAATAGCCAGCCACAAAGCGGCAACTTTTCTCAACGCCCGGGCAATAAGTAGTTAGTAATGCCGGTGGGCCGGTGGGGTAGGTGGTTCCCCATTCCAGGGGTCCCATACATCAAGGTTGGTTTGGTCTATAATAGCCGCTTTGGTTACCACACGGCTATCGCGGTATTTTTTGCGCAGGTAATCCATTTGTTGGTATAGTTGTATTAGCTCTACGGAATCTTCCAAAAGATTTATCTGGTGCCCGCCCCCTACTAAATGGCTGCATCGTACACCAATGGTTCTTATCAATTGCCGCCGCTCAAATAACTTGGAGAAGATATCCAGCACCTTTACCACTATAATATGGTCGCAACTGGTGTAGGGTATTCTTTCCTGCCGGGTGTAAGTCTGCATATCGCTGTAGCGTATTTTTACCGTTATGCAGGCAGTTAGTTTATTACCCAACCGTAATTGATAGGCAATACCCTCGGCCATGGCGCGTAATATGTTTTGCAGTTTTGTAAGGTCAATGGTATCGCGGTCAAAAGTGCGCTCTAACGATAGCGACTCCCGTTCGTAAAAAGGCTTTAGAGGAGTATTATCTATACCTTGTGCGCGTAGCCATAAGGTATGCCCGTTTTTGCCAAAAACTTTTTCGAGCGCTTTTTGCGGCATTTGTTGCAGGGTGTGTACGGTTTGCACGCCCAGTTCGCGCAATACCTGGTATGTTTCGCGGCCTACCAGCGGTAGTTTTCTTACAGGCAATGGGGCCAAAAAGCTCTTCTCCGTTCCGGTAGCTATGGCCATTTTACCATTGGGTTTTGATACACTGGTAGCTACTTTTGACACCGTTTTATTTTTTGCCAGCCCCATTGATACCGGCAAGCCGGTTTGACGCATAATGTACTCGCGTATTTCGGTTGAGTATTTCGCTATACCAAAAATCTTGTCCATACCGCTCATATCAATATAGAACTCATCAACAGATGCTTTTTCCAGGAGAGGCACTTTCTCGCGCAGTATATCTGTAACCTCGCTTGATAGTTTGCTGTATTTGCCTGAATCGCCACGCACCACAATAGCTTCGGGGCAAAGGCGCCTTGCAATTTTCATGGCCATACCCGCATACACCCCAAAGCTGCGGGCTTCATAACTGCAGGAGGCTACCACTCCACGGTCAGTAACGCCACCTACCAGTACCGGCATGCCATTCAGTTTGCTGTTAAGCAAACGCTCTACCGAAACGAAGAATTCGTCTAAATCAAAATGCACTATACTTTTACCCAATTGCTCCTCAGGTGCCATTACTACTTAAATTAGCATAAGCTAAAATAGTTAGTAATTTTGAATTAGAAGTATAAATTTGTTAGCGCTCAAACCGCGCAGTAAAATGTCTTAAAAAGGGTGGTTCGTAAGTAATGCGCAGGCCTGTTGAAGTTGTCCTTTCTTCAAGTATGTCATCAAAAACATCGATTACGTAATCAATATGGCTTTGCGTGTATACGCGACGCGGGATAGCTAAACGAACTAATTCATTTGCTGCCGGTATAAGTTTACCTTGCTCATCGTATTTGCCAAACATTACGGAGCCCACTTCTACACAACGGATACCACCGGATATATATAAATCGCACACCAAAGCCTGTCCGGGGAATTGCTCTACCGGTATGTGCGGATATAGTTTTTTTGCATCAATGTAAATAGCGTGCCCGCCAAATGGCCGCATAACCGGTATGCCCTTTTCGTAAAGGTGTTTACCTAAGTATTCGGTACTTTTTATGCGGTAGTGCAAGTAATCAGGGTCGAAAACTTCATCAAGCCCTACCGCAATTGCTTCCATATCGCGCCCGCTTAAACCGCCGTAAGTGGCAAAGCCTTCTGATATTATAAGAAGATTAGTGCATTTTTCCGCAAGGGCCTTATCCTTCAATGCCAAAAGCCCGCCCATATTAACCAGTGCATCTTTTTTGGCACTCATAATAAAGGCATCAGCCAGTTCAAGCATCTCCCGCGCTATAGCGTAATATGATTTATCGCTGTATTCGTTTTCGCGGTGTTTTACAAAATAACTGTTCTCAGCAATGCGGCAGCCGTCAATTACAAACAATACACCGTATTTATGGCACAATTGCTTTAATGCAATGGCGTTGGCCATGCTAACGGGTTGCCCGCCTGCGGAGTTATTGGTTACCGTTAATATTACAGCGCTTATATTTTCGGCGCCTGCTTTTTTTATCAGGGCTTCAGTTTTGTCAAGGTCAATGTTTCCTTTAAAGGGTAGTTCAGTATCGGGGTTAAGCGCCTCATCGCATAAAAAATCATAAGCAGTGGCGCCTGTAAATTCAATATTGGCCCGCGTAGTATCAAAATGCGTATTGCTTATAAATACCTTGTTTTTACCGCCAAGTAGGCCGTACAAAATGCGCTCGGCAGCGCGGCCCTGGTGGGTAGGCAATATGTAGGGCATGCCTGTTAAGGCTTTTACTTTGCTTTCAAGGTGTTCCCAACTATGTGCGCCGGCATATGATTCGTCTCCCATCATCATTGCGCCCCACTGGTGGTCGCTCATGGCTGAGGTGCCGCTATCAGTAAGTAAATCAATATACACGTCATCGCTACGTATAAGGAAGGGATTGTAGCCCGCTTTTTTCAAAATTTCTTTTCGGTATTCGGGGGTAGTAATTTTTAGGGGCTCTACCATTTTAATTTTAAATGGTTCAGCCAGTGTCCGCGCTTTTTTCATTAATGCGATTTTATCGCCGAAAATTGCCTCAGAAAACCCTTTTGGCAGACTGATTCAAATCATACTGTTTAACAGGCAAAAAAAAGCGGCAGACCCCCGCCTGCCGCTTACACCTTCCTCTACGAGAGGAGCTGTGTGAAGAATCCTTACTTATTGTTTGTAGCCTTTATCTGCAATGCATTTTTTATTAATTCCAAATCACTTTGCATGCTTGCCATTTTGTTTTCTATCTCGCTGTTTTTGCTTTGCAGCACTGTGTTGTTTTGCTGCAGTTGGTTAATCATCTTCAGCAATTCCTGTGTAGCAGATATGTTCAGCGTGCTTAATGCCTCGTAATCTACGGTGCGGAAATCATTCACTTCTTTTCCAAACACGAATACCTTACCGTCATCTTTTGCATTCACAGTAAAACTATTAGCCGTTGCACTGGTCACGGTTAATCTTTCTTCGCGGTCAGCAAAAATCAGTTTTACTACGTCGCCTGCCTTTAAATCATTAACTACTTTCACCTCACCGTTGTGTATCTCGGTAAGCTTGTAAATGTCAGGAACAAAGTCTGTAATCCGGTTTACTGCCTGCGGATAAACGGCTTCTACCTCCTGTGCAATAACCTTTTTGTTCAGCCCGTTGCCTTTGCCAATGGTATCAACAAATTGATAGTCTGTAATTTTTATCTCAGCCAGTGTATGTAAATCTTTTTCGCTGTTTGAAACGCCAATTACGCGTTTAATACGGGCATCGGAATAGGCATCAAATTCTGTAGCTGCAACCCGGGCGCTTGCATAAATTGAAAGTGGAACGCTGGCAGAACTTATAGTGCCTGTTGCCCCGCTGGAGTTGAGATAGCCATAGCTTAATGTTGTGTTTTGCGAGCCGTTAACTACCAGTTTAGCCTGTGTAGGGTTGTTGGTGCCTATGCCTACATAGCCGGTAGAGCGCTTAATTACAAACGGTTGATCAACAAAGCTGCCGGCGTCATCGTAGCGGTTAATAAAGAAATCGGAACCTGCATTCGAGCCGGTTTCAGTTCCATTTGATTTGCCCAGTAACCAACGTTGGCTGGTGCCGGTGTTAAGCTTTAGTGCTGCTTCCTGGCCCGATACTGCGCCCGTGGCAAAATACGATGCCTGTGCCGTAGTACGTATGCTTATTGTAGCTACTGAAGAGTTCTGCACATCTATCATGTTACCCGGTGTGGTAGTACCAATGCCCAGCATGCCATTGCCTGCCAAGCGCATTTTTTCGTTCGGTGTTACATCAAGGCTTGATGAGCTACCCATAGGTGATGCAGTTTTGAATATTACTGCTGAACCACCCTGGCTTAGGCTGCTTCCGTTACCGGTAGCTATACCACCACTTAATATCAGGTCGCCACCGTTCTTATCCGCCTGGCCGGCAAGCGTTCCTCCGGCTTGCACTATAAGGTCATTACCGTCGCCGGCAGCAGTTGAGCGTTCCATCCAAACGGTACGGTCTGCGTCCCCATCAAACGATAGCTTAGCGGTAGGTGCTGTAGTTCCTATACCAACGTTGCCTGTAGTGGTTTTAACCGTAATTAGATCGTTAGCAGCAAGGTTGCGTATAATGAAATCATTATCTGCATTGTTCATTCCTGCAAACCATATTTCGCTACCGCTACGTAGCATACTTAAGCCTGTGTAAGCTGTTGTGCCTGTTTGGTTGATTTGCACCACAGCACTGCTATTGGTCGCTCCCTGTACAACTAAGCGTTCGCCGGCAGTGGTAGTGCCTATAGCAACGTTGCCGCCGCTTAGCACACGCATACGTTCAGTGTTATTGGTGCGTATAACCCAATCAACGGCATCAGTAGTGCCTATAAAGTTGGTAGCTGCACTTGTGCCGGTGTTACCCGTAGTGCTCCATGCCGTATTACCTAATATGGTTGATAGGTTTTGCCAGCTGCCTGTACCGTTAGCGTTACTAACCATAACTTTGTTAGCGGCCTGGTTACCATCTACCATTCTTATACTGCCCACCACATGTAATTTATCAAGTGGTGTAGTAGTGCCCATACCCACATTTACTGCATCAGCCCCTGTGCCACCTAACACCATTGAGTTGCTTGCAGCAACAAATGCATTTTTGCCTATGGCAATAGCATTGTTTAATTGTGTTGGGGTGCCCGGGCCTGAACCATAGCCCACATAAACGTTGTAACTACCTGTTAAGTTAGCATTGGCTGAAGTACTTGTAACACCTGCCTGGTAACCAATACCAATGTTGCCGGTACCGGTGGTTACCATTTCCAGCGCACGGTGGCCATGCGCTTCATTATAATCACCGGTAATGTTGTCACCTAATGCATCAACACCGAAAGCGTTGTTATTGGAACCGGTAGTGTTTGCTGCCAGGGTGTTCATGCCCACTGCGAGGTTACGACTGCCCGTGGTATTTGCACCTAATGCTGATACGCCAATGCCAACGTTTATAAAGCCGCTGGTATTTGAACTTAATACAGCTGCGCCCAATGCAGTGTTCCAACTACCGCTGGTATTACCTGCCATTGCCTGATAGCCAATTGCCGTATTGTAAAAACCTGTAGTATTGTTAGTTAAAGCCTGGTAACCTACCGCTGCGTTTCCGCCGCCCGTAGTATTTGCATGTAGGGCAAATGCACCTACAGCAGTAAGTTCAGAAGTAGTGGTATTATTTTCCAAAGCACCAACACCCATAGCCACATTTTGCTGGCCTGTTGTGTTATTCAACAACGCATTAATACCTGTTGCAGTGTTTTGTGTACCGGTGGTATTGCTGTTACCTGCCCAGTATCCCCAAAAAGTATTTGACAACAAGGGATCAATTCTGCCGCTTTGTTGATTGTTAGTCCTTATTGTAAACGGAACATTGTCCGTTGTGCCAATAAAGTTTACCCCATCCACAGTGCCGGTATTGCCCGTTAGCGCCCATGCGGTGCTACCCATTACTGATGCTGCGCTTTGCCAGCTTCCGGTTCCGTTAGCATCGCTTACCATTATCTTGTTTAAGCCCTGGTTACCATCCACCATGCGGATGCTGCCTGCTACATGCAATTTATCTAACGGGGTTGAAGTGCCTATACCTACATTACCGTTTTTAAGTACGGTTAATGCATCGGAGCGTGTGCCGGCATTTTGTCCGTTCCCGATATTGAAAAGCCGGTCGGTAGCCGCGTACCCTGATGTATTTGCTGCTGTGTAGGTAGTACCGAACATCCCTATACTTAACTCGGCATAAGATTGAGTTTGGTTGTTAGCTCCCATTGCTACAGATGACCAACCTTTAGCATTGTTGTTGTTTCCGAAAACGGAAGAGGCTTGGCCGGTGGCCGTGTCGCGGTCACCTGTTGCAAAACCTTCAAATGCATATACGTGGTTTAAAAATCCGAAAGCTGAAGCAGCGCTTGCCAATACCGTGTCTTGATAACCAACAACGATAGAGTGGCCATAGCCGCTGCCTATGTAGCCGAATGTGCCGCCCATGATATCATCAACACCCTGGTCGTTATTTACAAAGCCTGAAACCAGGGAGTAGTTGGCCGCTACCGTATTGCTCTGTCCCACAGCCATGGCGTTGGTTCCGGTAACCGTATTGTTGGTGGCCCCTACAATTGCACTACCGTTTACTACAAAATTGGTAGATGGGCTATTAGTATTAATACCCACATTACCGCTTGATAAAACACGCAGCCTTTCGCTATTGTTGGTTTTAACTACCCAATCAACATTATCAGTAGTACCTATAAAATTCGTGCCTGGGGTAGTGCCGCTATTACCTGTAAGCGACCATCCCGTTAATGCGTTTAACGAAACGCTGTTTTGGCCACCGATGGAAAGGGTGGTGCCATTTAAATAAAGTTGTTGCGAATCGGTATTTAACCCTGTTGCAGCTACCCAACTGCCATTGCCTGCGGCATCGCTTTGTAACAAATAACCATTTGCGGCGCCATTAGTCATTTTAAAGTATTTACTAATAAGGCTGTCGTTAATTGTTACGCTGTTGTTTGCAAAATTTCCGTAAATAAGCGGAGTAGCAGTATTGCTGTTATCAATGTAAAGCCTGTTGCTGTTGGTTTCATTATAACCGGCCTGGTAGCCCAGCATTACGTTGCCGCTGCCTGTGTTTAAATACCCAGCCTGGTAGCCCAGGGCAGCATTATTACTGCCGGTTGAGTTGGTGTATAAAGCCTGTGTACCCAACGCGGCATTGTTGCCGCCGGAGGTATTTGTTTGCATAATTTGGAAACCAAGAGCAGCATTGTTGCTTCCGGTAGTGTTTTGTAGGGCCCACGTGCCCATGGCAGTATTACTGCTGCCGGTAGTATTTACGGCCAATGAAAGCAAGCCAAATGCTGCGTTATAGTTACCTGTGGTGTTGGATTGCAAAGCATTAACACCTGAAGCTGTATTGTAATTACCGGTAGTATTGGATTGAAGCGCCCAAAAACCTACACCGGTATTTCCTTGCGATGCAGTAGTAGCGCTGATTGCACCATAGCCTACTGCCGTATTATTTAAACCGGAGATGTTGGATTTTAAAGCCTGGTAGCCTATAGCCACGTTTGCGTAACCTGTGGCATTGCTTTGCATTGCCTGGCTGCCAATGGCTGTGTTTTGAACGCCTGTATTTGTTGCGGTAGGCTGGTTTGATGCAAGCGCCCTGTAACCTACTGCTGTGTTATCAGTGTTCCATAAGGTGCCGCTGTTGTTATATGATTGTGTGCTTAAGGCCTGGTAACCGATTGCCGTGTTTTGCCCGGCGTTGCTGTTGGCATTCATTGCCTGGTAACCGAAGGCTGAGTTGGCCGTACCGTTAGTGTTGGCATTAAGCGCATTTGAACCTACTGCTGTATTGCGGTAACCATCAGTAGTGCTTGTTGGCTGGTTATTTTGAAGCGCGCCATTGCCAACAGCTACGTTGTCAGTATTCCATGCGGTTCCGCTGTTGTTGTACGATTGTTGGCGAAGCGCGTTTGTACCAATGGCTACGTTGTTACCTGCATTTACGTTTGAAGTCATGCTTAAGTAACCTACAGCGGTGTTATTACTGCCACCATTGGCTGACTGCATGGAGGAAGTACCTACGGCGGTATTATTGTTGCCTGTTCCGTTTGTATTCAATGTACCGCTACCTAATGAAACGTTGTTTGAACCTGTTGACGTACCTTGTTGTGAAAGTCCGCCAATTGCGATATTCGTTCCGCCTGTAGTGGTATTGCTTAATGCGCTGCCGCCAATTGCAATGTTGCTTCCACCGGTTGTGTTGGTGCCTAACGCATTAATACCAATAGCTATATTTTGGCTTCCTGTTGTATTGGTATGTAAGGAGTTGTTGCCTATTGCAATGTTTCCATTGCCGGTGCTGTTATCGCGAAGGGCTGAAGTGCCCATGGCTATATTATCTGTACCTGTAGTGTTTGTGCCCAACAGGCCAGAACCAATAGCCACGTTACGCGCGCCCGACGTATTATTTATCAAGGTGCTTTTACCCACAGCTACGTTATCAGAACCTGTTGAAGCAGCGTTGAAAGCGCTTTTACCTATTATGGTGTTGTTTGTTCCTGAACCACTGTTGGCAAGATGACCTAAAGTGGTGTTGCCGGTTGTATTGCTGATTAAGCCTGCATTTTGATTATTCACTTTTATTACCAGGTCCTGGTTGTCTATGGTACCAAGGAAGTTGGTAGTTGGCGTAGTACCGGTATTACCCGTTAAACCCCAGGCATTTTGTGAGCCATCGGCGCCTGTAGCGCCAGTTGCACCGGTTGCTCCTGTTGTACCATTAGCACCAGTCGCGCCGGTAGGTCCTTGTAAACCTTGTGGTCCTGTATCGCCAGTTGCACCAGTTGCACCGTTGCTTCCGTTTGCGCCGTTTGCACCCGTTGGGCCTTGTAAACCTTGCGGTCCCGTATCGCCTGTTGCACCGGTTACGCCATTTGTTCCGTTTGCTCCTGTGGCACCTGTTGGTCCTTGCAAACCTTGCGGTCCTGTATCGCCAGTTGCACCGGTTACGCCATTTGTTCCGTTAGAACCTGTAGCACCTGTTGGTCCTTGTGCACCTTGTGGTCCTGTATCACCTGTTGCTCCGGTAACTCCATTTGTACCATTAGCACCAGTCGCGCCGGTAGGGCCTTGCAAACCTTGTGGTCCTGTATCGCCAGTTGCACCGGTTACGCCATTTGTTCCGTTAGAACCTGTTGCACCAGTTGGACCCTGTAAACCTTGTGGGCCAGTATCGCCTGTTGCTCCGGTAACTCCATTCGTTCCGTTAGAACCTGTTGCACCAGTAGGACCCTGTAAACCTTGTGGGCCAGTATCGCCGGTTGCACCGGTAACTCCATTTGTTCCGTTAGAACCTGTTGCACCAGTTGGCCCTTGTAAACCTTGTGGTCCTGTATCGCCTGTTGCACCAGTTGGTCCTTGTAAACCTTGTGGGCCCGTATCGCCGGTTACTCCTGTTACGCCATTCGTTCCGTTAGCACCTGTCGCACCAGTAGGACCCTGTAAGCCTTGAGGGCCGGTATCGCCGGTTGCACCGGTTACGCCATTTGTTCCATTTGAGCCAGTAACACCAGTAGGACCCTGTAAACCTTGTGGACCGGTATCGCCGGTTGCTCCGGTAACTCCATTTGTTCCGTTAGAACCTGTTGCACCAGTAGGACCCTGTAAACCTTGTGGGCCAGTATCGCCTGTTGCACCGGTAACTCCATTCGTTCCGTTAGAACCTGTTGCACCAGTAGGACCCTGTAAACCTTGTGGGCCAGTATCGCCTGTTGCACCGGTTACGCCATTTGTTCCGTTAGAACCTGTCGCACCAGTTGGCCCTTGTAGACCTTGTGGGCCTGTATCGCCGGTTACTCCTGTTACACCATTCGTTCCGTTAGCACCTGTAACGCCTGTCGCGCCGGTAGGTCCTTGCAAACCTTGTGGACCAGTATCACCTGTTGCACCGGTTACGCCATTTGTTCCGTTTGCGCCAGCAGCACCGGTAGGTCCTTGTAAACCTTGTGGACCAGTATCGCCAGTTGCACCGGTTGCACCGTTGCTTCCGTTCGCACCTGTTGCGCCAGTTGGACCCTGTAAACCTTGTGGGCCAGTATCGCCTGTTGCACCAGTTGCTCCTGTAGCACCATTAGTTCCGTTAGCACCTGTAACGCCTGTCG
>WBZM01000202.1_pt1 | contig 96947 bp, 78 predicted proteins | sample 5204271 | NCBI WGS metagenome assembly WBZM01 (sample SAMN12344346, study PRJNA552823) | activated sludge metagenome | biome: Activated sludge suspended growth; feature: Nitrification reactor; material: Wastewater; isolation source: activated sludge from nitrification reactor of wastewater...
ACTGCTCGCAATCGTCCCCCAGAACGATCTAATCGCGCGCGCCAAACTTGTACGACCGCAACCACTCCAGATGCTCGCGGTAATGGCCGGCCGTTGATTCATAGACGATGTGAGACACGGGCGGGATGACGCGGTCGGCCGGTTCGTCGGGGGCGAGGGCGCGAAAGGGCCGTGGCAGAGCCGCTTCGTCCAGCCCGGCGATTTGATTCACCAGCAGGTCGTGGGTCTCGGTCAGGAAAGCGCGCGCCTCGGCCGGGGTCTTCGCCGCGTGACGGGCGCGAATGGCGGCGTTGGCCGTGTCGGTGTCGCCGCTGCTCACGTCGGCCGCGGTAATGCCCAATCCCTCCCACGTGGGTCGCCCCTGCATCCGCAATCGCGCCCAATTGTGCCACGCGCCCATGTGGCTGAGGTGGTCTTGCACGCGCCAGCCGTTGGCGTCGGTGGGGACGGACATCTGCGCCGGGGTTAGCTCATCCAGCGCGCGGGTCAGTTCGTCCCAGGCGCGGCCGATTTCATTGAGTAGAGCGTCTTTGGTGAACACATGGAAGTCGGTCATAGCTTTTTCTCCTTATTGCCACATGGCAGCGCGGACTCCTGCAAGGGTCAACATGATACCAAATTGACACCATTATGCCACTTTTGTTCGCGTTACTTCTGCTGGTTTATGGAACAGCTTGCCTGTGGGAATGTGCCCATCCTTAATCTGTCCGTCATACCGGATTCAGGTATCATTTGTGCCGCAGAAAGACCCAGACCCAGGAGACCCCATGTCCGCAACCACGATCAGCGCCTACCTCATCCACCGCTTGCAAGCGTTAGGCGTCGGCCACGTCTTCGGCGTCCCCGGCGACTACGTCCTCGGCTTCTGTAAGGCGCTGCAGGAGAGCGAGCTAGAGTTCATCAACACCTGCGACGAGCAGGGCGCGGGCTTTGCCGCCGACGCCTATGCGCGGTTCAACGGGTTGGGCGTGGTCTGCATCACCTATTGCGTCGGCGGGCTGAAGGTGGCCAACACCACCGCCCAGGCCTACGCCGAGAAGTCGCCGGTGGTCGTCATCAGTGGCGCGCCGGGCCTGAATGAGCGCCAGCGCAACCCGCTGCTGCACCACAAGGTGCGCGACTTCGACACGCAACTCAAGGTCTTTGAGCAACTCACCGCGGCCGCCACGGTGCTGGACAACCCGCAGACGGCCGCGCGCGAGATCGACCGCGTGCTAAGCGTTGCCGTCCAATCCAAGCGGCCGGTCTACATCGAACTGCCGCGCGACATGGTCGGTGCACCGGTCAATGTGCCCATAGCCGTTGAGCCGCAGACCGCGCCGCGGCCGGAGCCGGACCCGGTCGCCCTGCGCGAAGCCGTGGCCGAGGCGCTGGAGCGCATCAACGCCGCCGAACGTCCGGTCATCCTGGCCGACATCGAGATTCAGCGCTTCGGCTTGCAGGACGAGCTGATGCGCCTGGTGCAGGGCAGCAACCTGCCCGTGGCCGCGACCATCCTCAGTAAGTCAGTGGTGCGCGAAGACCATCCGCTCTACTTGGGCGTCTACGAGGGCGCGATGGGCCGCCAGGAAGTGACCGACTACGTCGAGGGCAGCGATTGCCTCATCCTGCTGGGCGTCTTTATGACCGACGTAAATCTGGGCGTCTTCACTGCCCGGCTTGACCCGGCCCGGCTCATCAACGCCACCAGCGAGCGCCTGACCATCCGCTACCACACCTACGACGACATTGGCCTGGCCGACTTCCTGCCGGCGCTCATCGCCGCCAAGCCCGACCGGCGCGCCCTCGCCACCATCCCCCACCCGCCCACGCCGCCGGAGTGCTTCCCCGTGCCCGACAAGCCGCTGACCGTGCGCTACCTGTTCGAGCGCATCAACCAGTTCCTCGACGACAGCACGGCCGTCCTGGCCGACCCCGGCGACGCCATGTTCGCCGGCATCGACATGACCATCCACTGCGCGTCGGAGTTCAGTTCGCCGGCCTATTACACCTCGCTGGGCTATGCCGTGCCCGCGGCCATCGGCGTGCAACTGGCCCGGCCCGACCTGCGCCCGCTGGTGCTCGTCGGCGATGGCGCCTTCCAGATGACCGGCATGGAGCTATCGACCGTGGCCCGCTTCGAGTTGAATCCCATTGTGATGGTGCTGAACAACCGCGGCTACGGGACAGAACGGCCGATGCTCGACGGCCGCTTCAACGACATCCTCAACTGGCGCTATAGCGACGTGCCGCGCGTGCTGGGGGCGGGCCGCGGCTACGTCGCCGCCACCGAGGACGAACTGGAGACGGCGCTGCTGGCCGCCGGCAACGACCGGAGCACGTTCCAGATCATCGAGGTGCAACTGGCCCCCGACGACCGGTCGGAGGCGCTGCACCGGCTGACGTCGGCGCTGGCGCAGCGGGTGAGGTCATGAGCAACCACGCTACAACCGCCACTCATTGAGCCAACGCACACGCCCGGGCCATTCTTCGGCCGTCGTCTGCGCGAGCATTCTCTCCGCGGCGGCAATGAGCGTACTCAGTTGCCAGTCTTTCTGTTGGGCCAGGACAATGCCGGCGTGCGCCGGATGCGTCTGCGCCAACCGCATGAAATCGCCATTATTGAATGTCAGAATGCAGCGGCCCCGTGCGGTTGCCTGGAGGAGCTGTTCTTCATCACCGGCATCGAGCGGCATCCAATCGCACGGCGTCCGGGTCACATCATGGCCGCGTTCCAGCAAGACCCGCTGCAACGTGCGATAGGACACGTCGGCATCAAGATGTAACCGCGGTTTAGTCATGCGCTTCTTGCCGCAGCCGATCTTCTATGGCCATGTGGGTTTCAATCTCGGCGCGGTGGGCCGCGTAGAAAGCCAGCGCTGCTTCAATTTGAGCCGGCGGCAGCTCATACTCGGCGGCGATCTCGGCCGCGGTCATCTTCCAGTGTTCGTGGGCAACGACAATCGCCTGAACGCGTATTCCAGTGCCGCGCAGGACGGGAGCGGGTATGCCGGCTGCCCCACGCTGGTAGGTGACCTGCGGGAAAGACGGGTCATCGAGTTGCTGGTTCAGTGCGCCGACTTTTTCGGCCGTGGCCCAAAGAATAAACTGGTTCAGCGAGATGCCCTGTTTCTGGGCCAATGCTTCGGCTTCCTGCTTCAACTGCTGGGGGAGGTTTAGAGGATAGCGAGCCATCAGTTCACCTGTTGATGCCTTTAGAGATATCATATAATACATCATTGCCCGTTGCAAGCCCCAGATCAATGGGGGTGCGCTTCACTGAGCTTGCACTTCAAAAGGGGCTAGAATAGGCTGAAGATACTTGCACTAACCAGAGCGATATCATGCCCAAAACCATCCTCACTGCTGCCCTGACCGGCGTCCTGACCACCCGCGCCCAATCGCCGGCCATCCCCTATACGCCGGACGAGATCGCCGAGGAGGCCCGCCGCAGCGTCGCGGCCGGGGCCAGCATCGTCCATATCCACGCTCGGCAGGACGACGGCCGGCCCGCCTACGACGTGGACACCTATGCCCGCATCGACGCCGCCGTCCGCCGCGAGTGTCCCGATGTGATCATCAACTACTCCACCGGCGCGGTCGGCGTAGCCCGCGAGGAGCGCGTCGCCCACATCGCCGCCCTGCGTCCCGACATGGCCGCGCTCAACATGGGCAGCATGAACTACGCCATCTACTCGGCCAAGCACAAGGCCTTCTACCACGACCACGTTTTCGCCAACCCCTTCAGCGACATCACCTATTTCCTGGAAGCCATGACCAGCGCCGGCACGCGGCCGGAGATGGAATGCTTCGACGCCGGCCACATCCACAATGCCGCGCCACTGATCGACATGGGCCTGCTGCGGCCGCCCTACCAATTCAGCCTCATCATGGGCGTCCTCGGTGGCATCCCCGGCACGACCAAGCACCTCGTCCAGCAGGTAGACTCGCTGCCGGCCGGCGCCCACTGGCAAGTCATCGGCATTGGCGCGCAGCAGTGGCCGCTCGTCGCCGCGGCCATCACCCTGGGCGGCAACGTCCGCGTCGGCCTGGAGGACAACCTCTACATCGCCCCGGGGCAGTTGGCGCGGTCGAACGGGGAGCTGGTGGCGCGGGCGGCCGAGTTGGTGCGGCTGGTGGGGGGGGAGGTGGCGACGGTGGGCGAGGCGCGGGAGATCTTAGCGCTACCATTGTCTTAGCATGAGTTCCGTGCTATCATGTTATCATGATCCATAGCTTCAAGGATCAGGCGACCGAAGATATTTTCAACGGCGTGAATTCACCAGCGGCGCGGCGAATTTGCCCCAGGCAACTCTGGCGTATTGCGTCACGCAAGCTGGATCAGTTGGATTCGGTGCAATCGGTTGAGGAGTTGCTCCTCCCGCCTGGGAATCGGCTTGAACGTCTGAGAGGAGATCGTCATGGACAGCATAGCATCCGAATTAACGATCAATATCGTATCTGTTTTGTTTGGGAAGCAACTGGCCCAGATGAGGTAGAGATTGTTGATTATCATTGACTGAGGTGAAACGATGGTTCGGATACCAACTCATAGGCCTCCAACTCATCCCGGCGAGATGTTGTTAGAAGAATTTTTGACGCCAATGCATCTGACACAGCGGGAATTAGCTGAGGCGATCCACGTACCTTACCAACGGGTGAACGAGATTATTAACGGGAAGCGTGGCGTTACGCCCGCGACAGCCTTGCGTCTTGCTCGCTTTTTCGGTATGAGCGCCGGATTCTGGATGAATCTTCAGTTACGTTGGGATTTGTATCATGCCCAACAGGAAGAAGCCGAAGCGCTTGCCGAGATCCAGCCCTATGCGGCGTAGGGGAATTATGGACAAGCCCAGACAAATCGCCCTCGTCTATCGCCAGAGGCGCATCAGCGAGCAAGGCTCCGACGTGGAATACTGGCTGTCCCAACCGCCGGGTGCTCGTCTCGCCGCGCTAGAGGAACTTCGGCGTGAGTATCACGGGTGGGAACCTGGCGAGGAACCGCAAATCGAAAAAGTAATCACAATCATGAGGAACTGCTCTAGGAAACAAGACTAGGCCTCATACTCGAACTGCCTTTTCGTGATATGACTACCTTCACACGCCACTATCGTGATGAGTTTGATGTCATGTAGGGTAGTAGACACATGCCAGCAGACAAGTATTTACTTCAAAGCGGGCTCGCCAGTGCCATGTTCGAATTGGACGAGGCAATCAAGCGTTTAAGCAGGTTAGATTCCTCATTAACGCACCAAGCAATTTCCGTAGGAAAGGCAGGCACTGATGCTGGACTTGCAATATTTGTAGAATTAAAAAGATATACTGATCTCCTAGATGACTGTCGGAAGCAATGCTTAGCTATTAGAAAATCACTGCAATACCTCTCTACTCGCAACGCCTCTATATTAGTACGCTTCCTTAATTGGCAGCCTATAAAAGAGACTATAGATATTCGCACCTCGATACGTAGACTAGAACGTATGCATGCTCAACTAGATGACGGCATCCATATGTATGCCACTTCTACCGCCTCTATACTTGCAGATGAAAAAACGGAAAGGAGCGCACTCGCCATTGTGATGTTTAGTGCCGATATTGAAGACCTCCAGGAAGCACTTAAAAACATACAGGCTGCAAGGGCGCTTCTCATTGAAGCTGAGTTGTTACAGATTTCTCCTAGCTCTAACTTACCCGAACAAACTTGGGACTTCATCACGTCTGTGGATTTGAGGGTGCTACTAGCACGAGATTATCAAGAGCTATCTAAGCTTATTGACATCAACGCCCGAAAGAGTGCACTAATCTTGTGTGGCTCAATTATGGAAGCAACGCTGGTGTCAGTATTAAAAGATATTGAACTAAATGCTGTAGCAACCTATTCGCGCCAATTCCCCAAAAGCCAGAAGCAAATAGAAGATTGGAAGCTTTGGGAACTCATATCTGTAGCCCACTTGTGTAAGCTAATCGATGAAGATACAAAACGCCAGGCCGATATTCTGCGTGACTATCGCAACCTCATTCACCCACTTGTCGAAACACGCAGAGCAACAGAGTTGGATGATGAGCTTGTACAGGCACAGGTTGTACTTCTCAAACGTTTACTGCGAATACTTTCGAGATCAAGCGCGAACGTTTAGCGGTTAAGACCGAGTACTTGGACAATGCACGTTCTCAAATCTATTCTCTCTAGGCGCTCCGACAACTACGCCGCCAACCGCGCCGCCATGCAGGCGCTGGTGGATGAGTTAAACGAACGGCAGGCCAAGGCCCGCGCCGGCGGCGGCGAGCGTGGCGTGGCCAAGTTCCGCGCGGCCGGCAAGCTGCTGCCCCGCGAGCGCGTGGAGCTGCTGCTCGACCCGGCCACGCCCTTCCTGGAGCTTTCCCCGCTGGCGGCCGAGGGCCTGTACAACGGCGAGTCCCCGGCCGCCTCGCAAATCACCGGCATCGGCCTCGTCAGCGGCGTCGAGTGCCTACTCTTCGCCAACGACGCCACGGTCAAGGGCGGCGCAGTCTACCCGATGACCCTGCAAAAGACGCTGCGCGCCCAGCAGATCGCCTTCGAGAACCGGCTGCCGTGCATCTCCCTGGTCGAGTCGGCCGGGGCCAACCTGCTTTACCAGGATGAGGTCTTCATCCTCGGCGGGCGAACGTTCGCCAACCAGGCCCGCCTGTCGGCCGCTGGCATCCCCCAGGTGTCGTTGGTCTTCGGCTCGTCCACCGCCGGCGGAGCCTACATCCCCGGCATGAGCGACTACGTCGTCATGGTGCGCGGGCGGGCGGCCGTCTATCTGGGCGGGCCGCCGCTGGTGCGCATGGCCATCGGCGAGGAGAGCGACGACGAGACCCTGGGCGGCGCGGCCATGCATGCCCACACCTCCGGCCTGAGCGACTACACCGCTGAGGATGACGCCGACGCGCTGCGCCTCGGCCGGCTCATCGTCACCCAGCTGGCGCGGGCCAAGCCGGCCGCGGCCCTGGCTCGTCGCGCCGCGCCGGAGCCGCCCGCCCATGACCCCGATGAGTTGCTGGGCATCATCCCCGCCGACCCGCGCATTCCCTACGACGTGCGCGAGATCATCGCCCGGCTGGTCGATGGCTCGCGCTTCCTGGAGTTCAAGTCCGACTATGGCGCGACCCTTGTCTGCGGCCACGCCCACCTCGACGGCTGGCCGGTGGGCATCCTGGGCAACAACGGCGTGCTGTTCAGCGATAGCGCTAACAAGGCGGCCCAGTTCATCCAGCTCTGCAACCAGACGCGGACGCCGCTGATCTACCTGCAGAACATCACCGGCTTCATGGTCGGCGCGCGGGCGGAACAGGGTGGCATCATCAAGCACGGCAGCAAGATGCTCAACGCCGTGGCCACCTCGACCGTGCCGCAATTCACGGTCATCGTCGGCGGCAGCTATGGCGCGGGCAACTACGCCATGTGCGGCCGGGCACTGGACCCGCGCTTCCTGTGGGCCTGGCCCAATAGCCGTGTGGCCGTCATGGGCGGCGAGCAGGCCGCCGGCGTGCTGGCCATTGTTCAGGAGGAGCAGGCCCGCAAGCGCGGCCACCCGCCCGACGCCAACCAGATCGCCATGATGCAGGCCATGACTCGGCAGAAGTTCGAGGCCGAGTCGTCACCTTACTACGCCACTGCTCGCCTATGGGACGACGGCATCCTCGACCCGCGCGACACGCGCATGGCTCTCAGCATCGGGCTGGCGGTGGCCCACAATGTGGACTACGTAGCCACCGGGCCGCCACACTATGGCGTTTTCCGGATGTGAACAGAGGCAAACAAAAAGCGCCGTTGCCGGCGCTTTTTGTTTGTTCAGACATGAACGTGAATTACGGCAGGATCGTGACGCGCGGCGTCAGGACGGGCGAGACGGGCGAATGGTCTGTGAAGTACGCCCAAAGCGCGTCGGTGTCCACCGCGCCGCCCAGGCGGTTCGTGCCATCACGCAGCACGGCGAAGCCGTCGCCGCCGTCGGCCAGGAAGCTGTTAACCGTCACGCGATAGGTCGCGTTCAGATCGATCGGCGTGCCGTTCAGCATGATGCTGGCCGGATCGACCTTATCGCCCGCGGTCGCGCTCGCGCTGTAGGCGTAGGTGAAGCCCTCGGAGACTTGCAGCAGCTTGTTGCCGGGGTTCGGCTGCGTCGACCATTGCTGCTCCAGCAGCGTTTCGATCTGCGCGCCGGTCAGGTCCATCGTCACCAGGCTGTTGCCAAACGGCTGCACCTGGAACAGTTCGCCGAAGGTGACTTCGCCCGGCTGCTCCGTGCCGCTGATCTCGCTATAGATAAAGTCCTCGCGCAGACCACCGGCGTTCATGAAGGCGATCACGGCGTTGCCATCGTTGGCGTCGTCGGTCGCATCCAACTGGGCGTCGGCCACGAGACGGCCGACGCTCGACTCCTCGCCCCGGGTGGGGGCGCGGGTGATGTCGGCGGTGATGGAGCCGATGACGCGGTTGCGCAGCGGCGCGGCGACAGCATCGTACTTGGCAATGAGCGCGGTGATGGCCGGGTCCTTGGGCACATCCTGGGTGACGATGATGTTCTCGGCCGTAACCGAGGTGACGTCCTTCGTCTTGCGGCTCACGTCCATGTTGATGCGGGTCACGAGACGGCCGTTGGAGGCGGCGCTGGTAACCACACGGCCGTCGATGACGCAGTTGTAGGCCTGATGGGTGTGGCCGGTGATGAACAGATCGACCTCATCCGTCGTCTGTTCGACGATATCGACGATCGGGCCGGAGATGCCGGGGCAGGCATTGTACTCGGTGCCGACAGACGGGAAACCGCCTTCGTGGACAAGCACAACGATCGCCTGGATGCCGCGTTTCTTCAGAATCGCGGCCAGGCGGTTGACCGTCTTGGCCTCATCCCTGAACTCCAGACCGGCAACGCCGGACGGAGAAACGATCAGCGGCGTGCCTTCCAGGGTCATGCCGATGAAGGCGACTTTCACACCACCGGAGAAGGTGCGAATGCCGTAGGGCGGGAAGATCGTCCGGTTCGTGCCGGCATAGAACACGTTGGCGGCCAGATAACGGAAGTCCGCGCCCCCAAAGGGATCGCCGTCCGCGCAGCCATCGACCGGGTGGCAGCCGCCGGTCTGCATGCGCTTCAGTTCGGCCAGGCCTTCGTCGAACTCATGATTGCCGACCGCGTTGAAGTCCAGGCCGATCTCGTTGAAGGTCTCGATGCTCGGCTCGTCATGGAAGAGGGCCGACAGCAGCGGCGACGCGCCAATCATGTCGCCGGCCGAGACGATGACCGTCTTGGGGTTGCCAGCTTTCAGCGACTTGATCCAGGTTGACAGATATTCAGCGCCGCCAGCGGGCACGGCGCCGGTGGGCGTGGCGATCGTTCCTGGAGGCGCCAAAGCGCCATGAAAGTCATTGACGGCCAGGATTTGGATGGGAACCATCCGCCCATCCGGTGAAGGGCCAGCCGCGGCTGGGCCGATAGTGAGGACGAGCAACACCATCGCCACGGCCACGAGCACCAGGGGAAGGAACCGACGCAGAGAACGCACGTTCATTTGAGAAAATCCTCCAATCCACTAGAATGTTGGGAAGCTGATTGGCCCTTACTATCGCCGCTTGCCGCCCCGGCGAAACGCCGTGGAAAAACATGGCCGCGACAGTTGGGTAATACGCTTTCCGGCAGCACAGAAAGCTCTAGTGCACATTGTAAGGATGAACCTTACAATTGTGCTTACAGGACTTCGATCTTAGCTGAATCTTCACGCCGAGCGAGTTTTACCACAAACTGGTTGGGTTTGGCATAACGCTAAGTACACAAGACCATCGGCCGCAGACGAAGGCTGGTTACTCGCGGACTGATTGCGTATCCGTTGCGACGCCGCCAATCGCGAGTACAATCCGGTCAAATCCACCAACTGGAGTGCAATGACATGGATCCTGAAAACGCGCCGAGCATCATCCTGCCCATCGTCATCTTCATTGCTATCCTGGCGGCCTGCGGCATCATCGCCTTCACACTGGCCATTGTGGCCGGCGTGATGGTCATGGCCTAACCAGTAATTCGGCCGTCTGCGGTAATTCCCGCAGAATGGGAGCATGCCATGAAGATCGACGTCTCGTTCTTGCAACCCAAGCTCGAGCAGATGCCCGCCTACGCCGCCGCGGCCGAGGCTCTGGGCTTCGACGGCTTCTGGGCGGCCGAAACCAACAGCGACCCTTTCCTCAACCTGGCCCTGGCCGCCGAGCACAGCCACCGCCTGACGCTGGGCACGGCCATTGCCGTCGCCTTCCCGCGTAGTCCGGCCATTCTGGCCTATACGGCCTGGGACTTGCAGCGCTTCTCGCGCGGCCGCTTCGTCCTCGGCCTCGGCCCACAGGTGAAGGCCCACAACGTCCTGCGCTTCGGCGTCAAGTGGGAGAAGCCGGTGGCCAAGATGCGCGAAACCATCGAGGCCGTCCGCGCCTTCTGGCGTTGCTGGCAGACAGGCGAGCCACTCGACTATGCCGGCGAGTTCTTCAAGCTGATGTTGATGACGCCCTTCTTCGATCCCGGCCCCATCGATACCCCACCGCCGCCCATCTATATTGCCGCCGTCAACGAGCAAATGCTGCGGCTGGCCGGTTCCCACGGCGATGGCGTCCACATCCATGCCCTGCACACTGCCCGCTACCTGCGCGAGGTGGCCCTGCCGGAGATCGAGACCGGGCTGGCCCGTAGCGGCCGTTCGCGGGCCGACTTCACCATCAACACGGCCGTCTTCGCCATCCCCACCGACGACCCGGCCGAAGCCCGCGCCGCCGAGGCCCACGTGCGGCAGCAGCTTTCCTTCTATATGAGCACACCCGCCTATCGCGCCGTGCTGGCGCTGCACGGCTGGCAGGAAACGGCCGACCAACTGGGCCAGCTGGCCCGCGCCGGCCGCTGGGACGAGATGGGCGCGCTCATCAGCGACGAGATGCTCGACACCTTCGCCGTCACCGGCCCGTGGGCGGCGCTGCCGGGCATCATCCAGCAGCGCTACGGCGATTTGCTCGACCGCGTCGCCTACTACCTGCCCTATGAGCCGGGGGCCAACGACGCCGGCTGGGCAGCAACCATCGCCGGCTTTAAGGCGCTGGGGGAGTAGTCCGATGTTCTCGTACTTCTCGCAGGAACATGAGGCCTTCCGGCAGGTGGTGCGCCGCTTTGTGGAGACGGAAATCAACCCCCACGTCGAGGCGTGGGAGGCGGCGCGCATCTGGCCCGCCCGCGAGGTACTGCGCAAGATGGGTGGCCTGGGCCTACTGGGCCTGGCCTACCCGGAGGCATATGGCGGCGGCGGCGTGGACTACTGGTACAGCGCCGTCTTGCTGGAGGAATTGGGCCGGGCTGACTGCGCCGCCGTGCCGATGGGCATCGCCGTCCATACCGACATGGCCACGCCCGCCCTGGCCGAGTTCGGCAGCGAGGAGTTGAAGCAGCGCTTTCTCGTCCCGGCCATTGCCGGCGAGATGGTCGCCGCCATCGGTGTCAGCGAGCCGGACGCCGGCTCCGACGTGGCCGCCATCCGCACGCGAGCCGCGGCCGATGGCGACGACTACATCATCAACGGCAGCAAGATGTGGATCACCAACGGCACGCAGGCCGACTTTGTGACCTTGCTGGCCCGCACCAGCGGCGAGCGCGGCTTCCACGGCATGTCACTCATCATCGTGCCCACCGACACACCCGGCTTCCACGTCAGTCGTAAGCTGGAGAAGTTGGGCAACCACGCCAGCGACACGGCCATCCTGACCTTCGAGGACATGCGCGTGCCCCAGGCCAACCGCATCGGTGAAGAGGGTTTGGGCTTCATGCTGCAGATGAAGCAGTTCCAGCGCGAGCGCCTGGCCGGGTCGCTGATGAGCACGGCCGGCATGGACAAAATCATCCGCCTGACCATCGCCTACACCCGTCAGCGGCAGACGTTCGGCCGGCCGCTGATCGACAACCAGTGGATCCACTTCCGGCTGTGCGAGCTGCTGACCGAGGTCGAGGCCCTGCGGCAGCTCAATTACCACTGCGTCCGCCTGCTGGTGGCCGGTGAAGATCTCACCAAAGAGGTGTCGATGGCCAAGCTGAAGGCCGGCCGGCTGGCGCGCGAGGTGGCCGACACCTGCCTTCAATTTCACGGCGGCATGGGCTACGTCGAGGAGTACCCCATGGCCCGCTACTTCCGCGACGCCCGGCTGCTATCCATCGGCGGCGGCGCGGATGAGATCATGTTGGGCATCATCGCCAAGTATGAGAACATATTGCCAGGAAGATAGTGGCCAGTGAACAAAGCTGACCGCTGATCATTGTTCACAAAACACGAAACTCACGGCTGACGACTGGATACAAGACCTATGACCACAATCCGCATCGCCCGCTCCTTCATCGCCGCCGACTCGGTGGCCGAACTGATCGCCGCGGAGTACGATTGCGCGCCACCGATCAGCTGCAAGCTGTTCAGCAAGCTGCTGCGCACCCAGGACAATGACCACTATTTGGTTACGGCCGGGGACGGCGTGCAATACGCCTTCCGCATCTACCAGGAGGGCGCTCGCTACCACCGCACCGAGTCCGATTACCTCTACGAGATCGACTGGCTGCGTTTCCTGCATGATCGCGGGCTGCCCATTGCCTACCCCGTCCGGCGGCGCGACGGCGGCTATGTCGGCCGGCTGGAGGCTCCCGAAGGGCCGCGCTACTACGCCATGTTCAGCCTGGCCTACGGCGACCCGCTGGCGCTGAAAGACATCGACCAGCTCTACGTCATGGGTGAGATGATGGGGCGCATCCACGTCGTCTCCGATGAGTTCACTTCGCCCCATGTCCGCCGGCCGCTCGACATGGCCTATCTGCTCGACCGGCCGCTGGACCGCATCCGCCGCAGCTGGACAGACGAACGGGCGGCCAACCTCGACCTGGTGCTGACCGCGGCCGAGGAGGCCCGCGAGGAGCTACGCGGCTTCGCGGCCCGGAGCGCATCCATCCCCGGCAGCTGGGGGCCGATCAGCGGCGACTTCCACCAGAGCAGCGTTTTTTTCAACGAGACCAACGAGCCGACGTTCTTCAACTTCGACCTTTGCGGGCCGGGCTGGCGGGCCTACGACATCGCCGCCTTCCTGTCCAACGCCAACCTGATGCACGCCCCGGCCGAGCGCTCCGAAGCCTTCTTCGCCGGCTACTACGCCGCCCGGCCGTTGGCCGACGAGGAGCACGCTGCCATCGCCCCCTTCCTGACCGTCCGCCGCGTCTGGCTCATGGGCGCGTTCGCGCGCGAGGACGGCCTGGTGGGGCATACGTTCGTGGGGTCTATCTAGGCGCTGACAATTCCCCTATAATGGAATCGTTAAGGCGCTTGTCGGCTATGCTTACATTCCTTGCCGACGAGGATTTCAACAACCGCTTCGTCCGCGGGCTTTTGCGCCGGCAACCTGACCTCGACATCGTGCGCGGGCAGGACATCTCGCGCGGCGGCGCGTCCGATGCCATTGTGCTGGCGTGGGCTGCTCAGGAAGAACGCATCCTCCTGACGCACGACGTGAGCACCGTGACACGGATCGCCTATGAACGGATGGCCGCGGGAGGGGAGATAGCCGGTGGTATCGAAGTCTCTCAATCGGCCGCCTTGGGCCAGGCCATCGAAGACATCTTGCTCATCGCCGCGACCGTGACAGCCCAAGAGTTCAGGAACAAGATTGAGTATTTGCCACTTTGACACCCTCCTCATCGCCAACCGCGGTGAAATTGCCGGCCGCATCATCCGCACCTGCCGCCGGCTGGGCATTCGCGCCGTGGCCGTCTACTCTGACGCCGACGCGGGCCACCCCCACGTAGCCGAGGCCGATGTGGCCGTGCGCCTCGGCCCGGCCGCGCCGGCCGACTCCTACCTCAACATCCCCGCCCTGCTCGACGCCGCCGCGCGGACTGGGGCCGACGCCGTCCACCCCGGCTATGGCTTTCTGGCCGAGAACGCCGCCTTCGCCCGTGCCTGCGCCGCGGCCGGGCTGGTCTTCGTCGGCCCGCCGGCCGCGGCCATCGCCACCATGGGCGACAAGCGCGCCGCGCGCCGGTTGGCGGCCGGGTTGGGCGTGCCCGTCCTGCCCGGCTACGACGAGGAGGCGGCCGGCGACGCGACGCTCATCGAGCAGGCCGCCCGTGTCGGCTACCCGCTGATGGTCAAGGCCGCGGCCGGCGGCGGCGGCAAGGGTCTGCGCCTGGTGATGCAGGCCAGCGACCTGCCCGCGGCGCTGGCCGGGGCGCGGCGCGAGGCTACGGCCGCCTTCGGCGATGGCCGCCTGCTGCTGGAGCGCGCCGTCCTGCGCCCGCGCCACGTCGAAATCCAGGTCTTGGCCGACAGCCACGGCCACACGCTTCACCTGGGCGAGCGCGATTGCAGCGTCCAGCGCCGCCACCAGAAGGTCATCGAGGAATCGCCCGCGCCTGGCCTCAGCGACGCCTTGCGGGCGGAGATGGGCGCGGCCGCCGTGCGTCTGGCCACGGCCATCGGCTACACCGGCGCGGGCACGGTCGAGTTCCTGCTCGACGAAACCGGTCGCTTCGCCTTCCTAGAGATGAACACCCGCCTGCAAGTCGAGCACCCGGTGACGGAACTGGTGACTGGTCTCGACCTGGTGGAGTGGCAGCTGCGCGTCGCCGCGGGCGAGTCGCTGCCCTGGGCGCAGGCCGGCATCGCTCCGACCGGCTGGGCCGTCGAGGCGCGGCTCTACGCTGAGAACCCGGCGGCCGAGTTCCTGCCCGACACAGGCACGGTACTACTATGGCGGCCGGCGACGGGCGAGGGCGTGCGCGTGGACGACGGCATCCGCACCGGTAGCGTCGTGGCCAGCCACTATGATCCCCTGCTGGCCAAGATCATCGCCGCCGGGCCGACGCGGGCCGACGCCCTGCGACGCCTGGAGCGCGCCCTGGCCGGCACCGTCCTGCTCGGCCTGACGACCAATTTGGCCTACCTGCGGGCCATCGTCGCCCACCCGGCCTTCGCCGATCCGGCTGCCCTCAGCACCCGCTTCCTGGAGGAAGCACTGCCCGGCTGGCGACCGGCCGTCGCCCCGGAGGCGGCCGCCGTCGCCCTCATCGCCGTCACGGTGGCCCGCTGGCAACGATTGACCGCCGGGCCGGGCTATTGGCGCAACAACCCCGGCCAGCCGGCCCCCTTTCGCTATCATCTCAGCGGCGAGATGGTCGATGTTCGCCTGCGGCCCGTGCCGTGGGCGACAGGGCGATACCACGTCACCTTGCCCGGCGACCCCGCGCCGCGCCTGGTCATGCTCGAAGAGGACGCCGCCCCCGACCTGACGCTGACGATCGACGGCTTGCGCCGCCGCGTCGTGTTGGCCGGCGCGGCCGACGAGTGGTGGGTGCAGACCGATGACGGGCCGCTGCGGCTGACGGCGCTGCCCCTGTTACCGGAGCCGCGCCGCACCGCCGGCACCGCCGGTTCCTTGCGCGCGCCGCTGCCGGGCACGGTGCTGGCCGTGCTGGTAGAGGTCGGGCAAAGCGTGGCGGCGGGGCAGCCGCTGGTGAAGATGGAGGCCATGAAGATGGAACACACCATCCGCGCGGCCGCCGCGGGCGTCGTCGAAGCCATCCACTACGCCGCCGGCGACAGCGTTGATGCCGACGCCCTGCTTGTCCACATCCAGCCGGCCGACGAAGCGCCGCGTTAAGGAGCGCGGCTCTCGGCGCTGGTCACCGTCGTTCGCCCTTCGGCGGTCATCGCGCGGCCGTCATCCGGCGACCGCAGCCACACACTGACGTGCTCCGGCTGCATCGCTTCCTGAATGACGCGCACCAACTCGGCCGTCAGGCGATCCAGATCGGTCTCGTCGCGGACAGTGGCGGCGAAGTCAGCCAGCACCTTCTCGGCGTCCACCTTGCGGCGGTAGAAGCGGCGGTCGATAAAGCTCTGCACGGCCCGGCGCAGCGGCGTGAACAGCGCGGCGATGGCCAGCGTTGAGAGGATGACGACCGCGGACGAGTCGCTGCCAATCACCCGGCCGAGGACACCCTGCAGGGTCACAACCAGCACATAGAACACGATGGCCAGCAGCGTCGACAGCACCCCGTAGAGCACCGTCTTGCGGATGATGACATCAATATCCCACAACCGGTAGCGCAGCACGGCAATGCCCACCGCCAGGGGCACACCGGCAAAGGCGGCGGCCTCCAGCAGCGCGTCGAAGACGCCCGGCAGCAGAGGCACCAGCTCGGAGTTGAACAGAATGGCCAGCACCATTATCAGCGAGGCCAGACCGAGCCACTTGAATTGCTGCCGCTCCAGCCCGCGGGCGCGGACGGCCCGGACGACAACGGAGACAGCGCTGATGAAAACGGCCAATATGATGAAGAAAACGGCCGTCAGAGTCAGGTTGTCGGCCCAGCCGCCGAGTGGGCCGGCGCGGTGGAACGGGCTGGGCACGGAGACCAGGACGGCCGACGGCGCGCGCCACATCGTTGCCGCCAGGGTCAGAAAGCAGAGGCCAATGACGCCCGCCAGCCACCACCACCGCCGCGACGGCAGCCGACCGCTGGGAAAAAGCAGAAACAGCAGTGGGATGGCCGCAAACCACAGCGAAAAGCCGAACGCGGCGAAGAAAAAAGCCCAGGAGGTCAGCGGCAGCGGCGCGATCTGGTCGCTGACGAGGATGTAGTTCACGGCGAAGCTCTGGATGCCGCCGTTGCCGATGCCGAAGGCCAGCAGCAGCCAGCCGTAGGGGTTGCGCGGCAGCCGCGCGGCCACGAAGCCGCCGACGACGATGGCCACGGCCAGCGAGAGGGTCACCAACAGGTCGTTGTACCACAGTAGGTCGCCCGGCCGCGGCGCGCGCGTGGCCCGCAGCAGGATCAGGACGACCGCGCCGCCCAGCAGAGCCAGCCCGGCCGCGGTGATGAGCCAGGCCAGGCGCAAGAGGCGGGCGTTGCCCGTGGGCACGGCCGCGGCCGGTCGCGGCCGGCGTGTTGGGGCATCAGGCTCGGTGACTTGCATCACCGCGAGACTATATCATATTCGGCGCGGCGTGTAGAGACGGGTCGGCGACCCGTCTCGACAGGATCGGCCTATTTGACTTCGGCCAACACCTGGCCGCGCAGGACCGTTTCGCCGACAGTGGCCGAGATCGAGCTGACCACGCCATCGAACGGGGCGCGGATCTCGTTCTCCATCTTCATCGCTTCCAGGATGACCAGCGCCTGCCCCGCCACGACGTTCTGGCCAGGGGTGACGAGGACGCGACTGATCAGCCCGGGGATGGGGGCCTTGATGCGGCCATCGCCGCTGCGCGGCCGGGCCACGGGCTGGGCGCGGTCGCGCACATCCAGCGTATGCAGCCCGTCGTAGGCTTTGACCCATTGTAAGTTGGGGTCGAAGGCCAACTCATATGGCCAGCCATTGATGATTAGCCAGTCAAGCTCCGTCGCCAATGCTTCCGGGTGGGGTAGAGTGACCGTCAGCGGCGCGCCGTTGACGGTTACCGTATATGTATCGCCGCTCGCCAGGCCCAACTCGACCTCGTAGGCCACGTCGTCAATCGTCACCAATAAGGATGTCATCGATCCTCGCTCCTTGTCGTTAGCCCAGTTGGCGGCTACTGCGATGCCAGCCGCTAGACCACTGGTCGGGCATCTGCGGGTTGAAGGCCTCGCGACGGCGAGCGTAGACGATCGCCGCGGCCACAGCCAGGTCGCGTTGCACCCGGTCGAACTCCGGCACGGGCGCAACCTCCAGCCGGCTGAGCACATCGGTCGCGTAGTCGCCGCTCACGAACGCTTCGTCGCGCAAAATGCGCAGCAGCAGCGGCAGATTCGTCGGCGCGCCGCTGACGTGCGTATCCTCCAGCGCGCGCCGCAGCCGGCCGATGCACGTGGCCCGATCCGGCGCCCAGGCGGTGATCTTGGCGATCAGGGCATCGTAGTGCGAGGGCACGTCGGCCCCGGCATAGACATAGGTATCGATGCGCACCTCCGGCCCACCCGGCAGTCGTACCTGACGCAGATGGCCGGGCGCGGGCAGGTAGCGGTGGAAGGGATCCTCGGCCTGGACGCGGCACATGATGGCGTGGCCTTGCTGGACGAGGTCCTCCTGCTGGACGTTCAACGGCTCGCCCGCCCCCAGCCGGATCTGCTCGCGCACCAGGTCGATGCGGGTCAGCATCTCCGACAGTGTGTGGGCGATCTGGATGCGCGGCTTGACCTCGCTGAAATAGAACTCGCCATCCCCGTCCACCAGGAACTCGACCGTGCCCAGGTTCTGCATCTCGAACAGGCGGGCCACCTGTAAGGCCGTGGCCAGCAGCTCAGCTCGCTGCTCCGCCGAGAGACACAGCGCCGGTGCTTCTTCGATGATCTTCTGGTTGCTCTGTACGACTGATCCTTCGCGGTCGCCCAGATGGACGAGATTGCCGTAACGGTCGGCCAATACCTGCACGCCGACCTGGTGGGCGGGCAAGATGGCGCGCTCCACGTAGAGCTGCTTGTTGCCATAGACCGCCTGCGTCTCCACCTGCGCCCGGCGGGCGATGTCGCGCAGCTGGTCGGCCGTCAGAACGACGCGCTCGCCGCGGCCGCGCCCGCCGCGACACGACTTGAGCACCACCGGATAGCCGATGGTCTCGGCCGCGGCGGCCAGCTCGTCGAACTCGTCCTCGGCAAACGAGCGCGGCGAGTGAAAGACAGTGCGGATACCGGCCGCCTGCGCCGTCTCCAGCGCGCCGATCTTGTTCCGCAGGCGCTCGACGACGCCGGCCGGCGGGCCGATAAAGGCGATGCCGGCCTCGTCGCAAGCGCGGATGAAGGCGACATCCTCGGCCAGATAGCCGTAACCGGGATGGACGGCATCGACGCCTTGCTCCAGGGCGACGGCCAGGATGGCGGCCGCGTCCATGAAGCTCTGCGGCCCCGGCAGAGCGACGCATTCGTCGGCCAGCCGGACATGGAGTGAGCTGCGGTCGCTGGCTTCGTAGACGGCCACTGTCGAAATGCCCATCTCGCGGCAGGTGCGGATGACACGGGCAGCGATCTCGCCGCGATTGGCGATGAGGATTTTCTTGAACATAGCGAATCCTTCCCAGAACTCCCGGCCGCCTACATCGGCGAGATACCGTGCTTGCGCGGGATATGGCGCTCGCGCTTGGACATGGTCATCTGTAGCGAGCGAATGAGCACGCGGCGCGTGTCGGCCGGGTCGATGACGTCGTCAATCAGGCCGCGCGCGGCGGCGACATAGGGGTTGTTGAACTTGCGCTGATAGTCATCCACCAGCTCGCGCCGCCTGGCCTCCGGGTCTTCGGCGGCCTGCACATCGCGGCGGAAAAGGATGTTGACCGCGCCCTCCGCGCCCATGACGGCGATTTCGGCGTTGGGCCAGGCATAGAGCAGGTCACCGCGCAGCCCGCGGCTGCTCATGACGCAGTAGGCCCCGCCGTAGCTCTTGCGCAGGATGACCAGCAGCTTGGGCACAGTGGCCTCGCTGTAGGCGTAGATCATGCGCGCGCCGTTGCGGATAATGCCGCCGTACTCCTGGTCGCGGCCGGGCAAAAAGCCGGGCACGTCCTGCAGGGTGATGATGGGCACATTATAGGCGTCGCAGATGCGGATGAAGTGCGTGGTTTTGATCGACGCCTTAATGTCGATGCAGCCGGCCAACACCATGGGCTGGTTGGCGACGATACCGACGACGTAGCCGTTCAGTCGGGCGAAGCCGACGACCATGTTCTCGGCCCACAACTGATGTACCTCGAAGAATGCGCCGTCATCGACGATACTGCCGATGACCGTGCGCACATCGTAGGCATGGTAGGGATCGGTTGGCACCAGCTCGTTCAGCTCGGGACAGCGCCGCTCGGGGTCGTCGATGGGCGGCACATAGGGCGGGTCGTCCTGGTTGTTGCTGGGCAGGTAGCTCAGCAGCGTGCGCACACGGGCCAGGCAGTCGCGGTCATCGGTCGTCAGGAAGTGGCAGACGCCGCTCTCCTGGCTGTGCATCATGCCGCCACCCAGTTCGTCGAAGCTAACGTTCTCTTGCATCACCGAGCGAACGACATCCGGCCCGGTGATGAACATGTAGCTGTTGTTGGTCATGAAGACGAAGTCGGTCAGGGCCGGGGAGTAGACCGCGCCGCCGGCGCACGGCCCCATGATGACCGATAGCTGCGGGATGACGCCCGACGCTTCGCAGTTGGCGTCGAAGATGCGCGCGTAGCCGCCGAGGCTATCGACGCCCTCCTGGATGCGCGCGCCGCCGCTATCGTTGATGGCGATGAAGGGGCAGCCGTACTTGAGGGCCATCTGCATCGCCTTGACGATCTTGTTGGCGTGCATCTCGCCCAGCGAGCCGCCCATAACGGCCGCATCCTGCGACGAAGCGAAGGCGCGGCGGCCGTTAATCAGACCGAAACCGGTGATCACGCCGTCACCCAGGCGCGAGCCTTTGCCGCCGGGGTAGGTCTCGTGGCGGGGCAGGACAAGTGTGTCGATTTCGGTGAACGTGCCGGGGTCAAAGAGCAGATCGATGCGCTCGCGCGCCGTCAGGCGACCTTTGCCGTGCTGCGCGGCGGCGTCTTTCTCAGTGCCGGCGGCCGTCGCGCGCCGGGCATGCAAATCCTGGACGTAAACATCCATCCCTTGTGTCATTCCATTCTCCCGATCCATCGCTGCCCGGTGGCTGTGGCAACGTGGTTTTGTTTTGGCTCCCCCAATTGACGGATGTGAGCAAGCAATAGATAAGCCCCATTGTGCCCATCGCAACTATTGTGCCATGCCATCGCTGTGACATTTAGTGTCATCCGTCACCTGTTTTGGCGCGAAGTGTCATGTCCGCAGATGCCAGCGACCATCGGGGCTTTTCCAACAACCCACGATCGATGAGTTTGGGAAAGCCCGGCGGCGGCCACATTGATACTAGACCAGATGTTCTATTCTGTGGTATACTTCCCCATGGCGACGAGGCGTTCGCCACGTATGGGAGCCTTTAGCAACCGGAGGCCAGATATGTATGTGGTGACCCATTATCCTGACGGTGTCTTTAACTGGATCGACCTATCGACGACCGATATTGCCGGGGCCAGAGCGTTCTATGGCGGCCTGTTCGGTTGGCAGGCCAACAATGTGCCCGTTGGCGACAGCGGCGTCGACTACACCTTTTTCGAGCTTGATGGCCACGCGGTGGCCGGTGGCGGACAGATGATGCCGGAGCAGCAGGCCGCCGGCCAGCCCGCGGCCTGGACATCCTACATCAAGTATGATGACATTGACGCGGCCGTGGCCCGTGCCGGAGCGGCCGGCGGCACGGTGCTCATGCCGCCGATGGAGATTCCCAACAGCGGCCGTCTGGCTGTGCTGGCCGACCCCAGCGGCGCGGTCTTTGGCATCTGGAGCCCGAAACCCTTCCCCGGCGCGGCGCTGGTCAACAGGCCCGGTACCCTGGCCTGGAACGAGCTGCAAACCCGCGACCTGCCGGCGGCGCGCGCCTTCTATGGGCAGGTCTTTGGCTGGACAGCCAGCGAGATGTCCGACAGCTACACGACCTTCGCCGCGGACGGCCGCATGCAATGCGGCTCTATGCCCATCGGCGGCGAGATGTGGGACGGGGTACCGTCCAACTGGGCCGTATACTTCATGGTCGAAGACGTGGACGCCACCGCCGCCCGCGTGGCCGAACTGGGCGGCACGGTGCTCGTCGGCCCCCAGGCGGCGGGCGAGATGGGTCGCTTCATCGTCGTTCGCGATCCCCAGGGCGCGATCTTCACTGCCATGCAATTCAACGGGCCGATGGACCCGCCGCCGGGGTTCAATTAGAAATGACGGGTTACGAATTAGGCACCAATTAGAGGTGAAGAACGCGCATCAGGGGATGCGCGTTCTTCGTGGATAGGCGGTGTTGGGGCTAGAATGCGGGCATGACGCCGCTCATCCTGGCTCTCGACTTCGGTGGCACCAAACTCAGCGCCGCCCTCTTCGGCCTGCAAGAGCCTCGCGCCAAGAGCGCTCAGGAAGGCTCTTCTTCGCGCCCTTCACCCCCTTTGCGTGAGCTTCTTTCGTCCTATGCCGTCCTCGATCGGCGCCGGGTCATCACCCCGGCCGGCGCCGACGCCGCCTACGAACTGGCGGCGATGCTGGCCCTGGCCCGCGACCTGCTGGCCGGCCGCGCCCCGGCGGCCGTCGGCGTCAGCTTCGGCGGCCCGGTCGACTTTGACGCCGGCGTCGTCCGCCTGTCCCATCACGTCCGTGGCTGGGAGGCGCTGCCCCTGCGCGACCGGCTGGCGGCCGTGTTCGGCTGCCCGGTGGCCGTGGACAACGACGCCAACGCCGCCGCGCTGGGCGAGCATCGCTTCGGCGCGGGCCGCGGGCTGAGCGACCTGATGTACATCACCGTCAGCACCGGCGTCGGTGGCGGCTGGGTTCTGGGCGGGCGGCCGTGGCGCGGCCACGAGGGGATGGCCGGGGAGATTGGCCACACCGTGGCCGACCCCGCCGGGCCGCTATGCCTGTGCGGCAAGCGCGGCTGCGTGGAGCGGCTGGCGAGCGGGCCGTATATGGCCGCGGACTATGCGCAGCAAACACCAGTCCCCCTCCCGCCGGGAGGGGCTAGGGGAGGGCAAGAACCCGCGCCCCCTCTCTCCGGGGGAGAGGGAATCAGCGCGCGGGCGGCCGCGGGGGATGCACTGGCGGGGGAGATACTCCTGCGCGGGGCATGGGCGCTGGGTGTGGGCATCGGCCATGCCGCCAACCTGGTTAACCCGCAGCGGTTCATCCTCGGCGGCGGAGTGACGAAGGCGGGCGAAGCGTGGTGGGCCGAGGTCCGGCAGTCTGCGGCGGCCACCGCCCTGCCGGAGGTGCGCTTCGATATCGTCCCGGCGGCCCTGGGCGACGACGCGCCGCTGTGGGGCGCGCTGGCGCTGGCGCTGGACGCGGCCCTATAGCGGCGCGAGAGACGAAGACGGGATGACCCCGCATGGGCCATCCCGTCCTGTCGTCAAGCCACGACGGCGCGCCTACATTCCCTTGCGGCGCGAATTCAGCCAGACGGCTAACCCGGCCACGATCCCGGCCGACGCGGCGATGACCAGCAGAGCCACGGCCGTGACGCTGGCGCGGTTGTCCGCCGGCTCCGGTGTGGGCGCGGCCGCCGGCGTGGCCGCGATGGTGGCTTCGGGCGCTTCCTGGGTGTCCAGAGGCGCCACGCCGATGACCTGGGCCGTGGCCGTTGGGGCAACGACCGGCGCAGTCGTAGCTTCGGCCGTCGGCTCGACTGTGGGCAACAGCGTCGGCGTGGCCGCGGGCGCGGCTGGTTCGCTGCCTTCGGGCTGCACGAAGACGGCCGTCGTCCGGCCGGGTACGCTGAACGTGCCCGTCGCCGCGTCCCAGGTCGACTGGCGCACGAGGGCGTCGGCCGAGTTGGCCAACACCGGGTGCAGCGCCATCGGCCGCCCGGCCCACTCCGGCGCGGCGAACGACAGAGCTTCGTCGTTGGCGTTGAACACCACGACGACGCGGTCGGCAGCCGGGTCGAGGTTATCGCTGAGGCTCCCACCGCCCACGTCCGACAGGCCCATGACAATGACGCCGGGGATCTGTTCCGGGCCAGTGTTGAGGAATTGCAGGCGGGCCTGAACCTCTTCGGCCGTCGGCAGCCGGAACAGCGGCGAACTGGCCCGCACCTGGGCCATCTCCTGGAAGTGCGCCGCAGCGGCGGCGATGTGCTCCGGCTGCGGCATCAGATCGGGGTTGGCCAGCAGCGGGGCCATGATTGGCCACATGCTCTCGTTGTCACCGGCCAGCGGCAGGCCGTGGCCCCAGTTGGTTGTCTGGCCCGTCCAATCGATGGCGTTGAACCAGTCGCCGGAGTTGTAGCTGTTGCGGTCAAGCGACTTGGAGCGCAGCAAGTCGTCGCCGGCCTGGAAGAAAGGCACGCCCTGGCTGAGCATGACCAGGCTGTTGCCCAGGTTCTGCATGCGCACGCGGGCGGCCATGCCGGCCGTGGCTGGGGCCTTATACTGGATGGCGTCGAAGAGCGTCTCGTTGTCGTGCTTGCTGACGTAGACGATATTTTCCTGCGGGTCGGCCGTGTAGCCGGCGGGGTTGCCATTGTAATCCACGTCCGCGCCGCTGACCGTTTCGCCCGACGAGCCGGTGAAGGTGTAGCCGGCCAGATTGCCGGCCAGGCCGACCTGGATCAGGTCGGTGAAGTGCAGCAAGCGGGCCAACTGCTCGTCGGCCGTGCCCTGGTCGGTCTCGTTGGGGTCGTAGAACAGACCGTTGATGAAGCCCTGCTCCTGCTGACCGTCGAAAGGGCTGCCGCCACGGGCGGCGTCGCGCAGCCGGTCGTTGAACGTGCCAATGCCCGTGCCGGCCATGTTGCGCTGCGTCGCGTTGACGCCGCGGGCGTTGCCGGCCACCTCGCCGAAGTCCCAGCCCTCACCGTAGACATAGATCGACGGGTCGATCTCGTCCAGCGCGGCGCGCACGGCCAGCATGTCGTCCTTCATGTGGTGGCCCATCAGGTCGAAGCGGAAGGCGTCGACGCCGTACTGCTTGGCCCACAGACGCACCGAATCGACCATCAGCCGGCGCATCATGGCGTGCTCCGTGGCCGTGTTCTGACAGCAGGTGCTCGTCTCGACGCGGCCGGTGGCGCTAAGCCGGTGGTAGTAGCCGGGCACAATGCGGTCGAGGATGGAGTTGGCACTTTGGCCACTGCCACTGGTGTGGTTATAGACCACGTCGGCGACGACGCGCAGCCCCAGGGCGTTAATGGTCTGCACCATCTGGCGATACTCCAGGATGCGGGCCACGCCGTCGGGGTCGGTGCTATAGCTGCCTTCGGGGACGTTGTAGTGCAGCGGGTCGTAGCCCCAGTTGAAGGCGTCCTGGTCGCGCGTCTCGGCGACGAGCGCTTGCTGCTCCTCGCTGTCGGGCGGCAGCGCGGCCAGCTCGGCCGCGTCTGGCTCGACGCGCTCGGCGGCATTCTCGTTGATGGTAGTGATGTCGAAGCTGGGCAGCAGGTGGAGGTGGGTCACGCCGGCCGCGGCCAGGTTAGCCAGATGAACGGCGCCGTCCCCCTGGGCGAACGCACCATAGGTGCCACGCAGCGCCGCGGGCACGCTCTGGTCGTAGGCGCTGAAGTCACGGATGTGGAGTTCGTAGATGACGATGTCTTCCGGCGCCGCCAGGGGCGGCCGCTCGCGCGCGTCCCAGCCCTCCGGCTTCAGGTCGGGGTCGTCGAGATTGACGATCTGGCTGCGGGTGCTGTTGGTGGACAGGCTGACGGAGTACGGGTCGGTGACGAGGTTGGTCTCCACCGCGCCGGTGCTGGGGGCGAAGACGGTCACCTCGTAGAGGTAGTACTGGCGGTCCCAGTCCGCCTCGCCGGCCAGCGTCCAGACACCCGTTTCGGGATCGACGCGCATGATCGTCGCGTCGCCGGCCGTGTCGGGGTCGGCGTCGTCGAACAGGACGAGACGGACACGCTGGGCCGTGGGTGCCCAAACGCGCAGGACGGGCAGGCCGTCTTCGTAGGTAACACCCAACGGGCCGTCATAGGCGTAAATGTCATCGAGCGCGCCGGCGATCTGCAAGCCGGTGGCGTCGAGCAGCGCACCCTCGGCGTCGGCCGCGGCCACGGCCACCTGCCCCTTCAGCGCCAGCCGCAGCGTGCCCAGCCGCGCGGGCAAGTGGAAGACCGATTGGCCGGCGAGGTGGGGGTATTTGGCCGCCAGTTCCGGCGACAGCCCTTCGGGCACGTAGCTCAGGAGGAGCGGCGAGCCGCTCACGCCGTCCGCGTCGAGCACCAGCGGTTCGCCCGTCTCGGTATAGTGGAAGGCGTACCGATTGTCCGGACTATACTCGACATCCCAGACAATGGTGTCGGCGGCAACCCACTGGGCCTTAGCCTCGGCCAGACTGCCAACCTGGCCGCTACCGCCAACCTGGATAGTCATGATTTTGTTATTAGAGTTCCACAAGAAAGACACCAGTGTGCCGTCGGCATCGACGGTGAAGGGGATGTTGGCCCCGCCGGGCGCGCCGGCCTCGCCATAGTTCTCGTCCCAACTTTGGTTGACGGCTACCTTGGCCTCGTAGGCTCCGGCGGGAATGGCGTCGGTCTGGAAGACGTAGGTGCCGTCGCCGTCCGGGTCTTGCAGCCAGGAGCGCAGACAATCGGGCGACCACTCGGCCGGGCAGCCGATCTCGTCCTGGAAGCTGCCGGCGACCGTGGCGACGATGCTATTGACGTTGTCGGTGATCCAGCCGGTCTGCGTGGAGAAGAAGAAGGACACGTCGCCGTCCTCTTCGACCACCAGGGGGATATTGCCGCCACCGGCCTGGGCGTTCAGACCGAAGTTGACATCCCATGTGCCGTTCAGGGCGGCCTTGTACTCGTATTCGCCCGCCGGCAGGGCAAACGTTCCCTGCCAGAGATCATCGTCGGCGTCGTAGGTCAGCGCCGTGGTCTCGCAATCCGGCAGCCAGTCGTCGGCGCAACCCAGGACGGACTGAATGGTGCCGGGGACGACGACGAGGTCGGGTGGCGTGCTGACCGCGGGCGGCGGCATGGTCGCCCCGCCGGCGGCCGCGGTCAGGGCCGAGGGGTCGGCGGCGCTGATGGTCAGGCCGCCGGCCACCGCGCCGAAGCCAAAGTGCACGGCCTCGCCGTCGGCCACGGTGAAGGCCACCGGCTCGCCCTGGTCGCCCGGCAGCGGCGTGGTGGCCAGCGCGCCAGCGGCGTCGGGGGCCATTCGAGCCACGGCGGCCGTGTAGTCGCCGGGCGGCAGGGCGGCCAGGCGCTCGTAGATGCCATCGCCGTCGGGATCGACAAGCAGACCGCGCAGGCACTCCGGCGTGTTGTCGGCCGGGCAGCCCAGCTCGTCCTGGAAGTCGCCGTAGACGCTGAGCAGGCTGGAGTTGATGCTGTCGGTTACCCAACGCGAGTTGTGGTCATACCAGAACGTCACCGGCCCGTCCTCGGCCACCACCAGGGGGATGTTGGGGCCATAGTACGCCGCCCCCAGGCCGTAGTTGTCGTCCCATGTGCCGTTCAGGGCGGCCTTGTACTCATACTCGCCGGCCGGCAGCACGAACGTCGCCAGCCACAGGTCGCTGTCGGCATCGTAGGCCAGCAGGGTGTCCTCGCACTGCGTATTCCAGTCGCCGGGGCAGCCCAGCGGCGTCTGGAGTGTGCCGGCAATGATGACCGAATCGGGCGGCGGGATGTTCTCCGGGTCGTCGCGCTGGGCCAGGACGGGCGACAGGCCGCCGAGTAACAGCGCCAGGAGCAGCGGCAGGGCTAACAGGTGCAACGCGCGGGTAGAAATTAGCTTTGGGTTCATCGCGACTTCCTTGGATAATCGGCCCATGAAGGCCCAGTCGAGATCGGGCGGCCCGGCGGAGCGGGCGATAGCCTCCATTATGGCGGAGTTGGCCGCGGATGACGAATCGATTGTCATCGACGGCGACCCGGCGTGTCACGGTGGCGTCTACGTCTTGCGGTTGGCCGTGGGCGCGCCGCTGCTGGTGCGCTTCGGCCGTTACGCGAGCGGGCGATCCATCCCTGTGCCCGCGGGCGCGTACCTCTACGTCGGCTCGGCGCTGGGGGCGCGCGGCGCGGTGGCCCTGGCCGGGCGGCTGCTGCGCCACGCCACGCGCAGCGGCGGCCGCCCGGCCGCTGCCCTCCGCGAGCCGTTGCGCCGGCAATTGGCCGCCGTGGGGCTTGTGTCGCCCCTGCCCGCGGGCAAGACGCTCCGCTGGCACATCGATTATCTACTCGACGAGACCGTCGTGGCCCTCACTAGCATCGTGGCCATGCGCACCGCGACGCGGCTGGAGGCGGCGCTGGTCGCCCAGCTGCTGGCGCGGCCGGGCGTCGTCCCCCTGGCCCCCGGCCTGGGCGGCAGCGACGACCGCGGCCGGGCGCACTTGTTGCGGGCGACGTATGGTATAATTGACCTGTGATCAATGGCGTCGTTGCCCAGAAACTACAGGCGCTCGATCGTGTGCTGACGGAATTGCGGTCGTTGGGCGTCGTCTCGGTCAAAGACCTGCGCACCAACTGGCAACAGGCGCGGGCCATCGAGCGCAATCTGCAAGTGCTGGTCGAGGTCGTCATCGACATTTGCCAGCGGCTCATTGCCGTTGCCGGCCAGACACCGGCGACCACGGGGGCCGACGCCATTGCCCGTTGCATCGAGATGGGCGCGCTGTCGGCCGATGAGAACTATACGCACATGGTGCGGTTGCGAAACTTCCTCGTTCACCGGTATGAGCACATCGATCCCGAAGTGCTGGCCAACATGGTTAACCGGCGCTTGGGCGACTTCGAGCGGTTCCGCGACGAGATACTGGCCTATGTCCAGACGCATTGATTTTGACGCCCTGCAACCAGTCTGGGAAGGCGCGCCCGAGGTCGTCGCCGCGTGGGCCTTCGGCTCGGCCCAGGACGGGCAGGTGCGCCCGGGCAGCGATCTGGATATCGGCGTTCTGATGGCGCGGCCGCCGGCATTTGACGAGCAGCTCGATCTGCTCGGCCGCCTGCAAGACACGCTGGCCCTGGACGAAGTCGATCTCGTCGTCCTAAACGACGCCAACGCCATCCTGCGCTTCGAGGCCGTGTCGGGCCGGCGGCTGTTCACCCGCGACCTGCTGGCTCTGGTCGAGTTCGTCTCGCTGACGGCGCGGGAGTACGAGGACGAAATGGCGCAATACGCGCGGGCGCTGTCGCAGCGCGGCGCGGCTTAGCGCTGCCGTTTGTTGCCCGTTGGGGGTTATGGGAGCGCCGTCAAAGAGGTCTGTCATGGGAAGCAACTGGAAACGGTTCATCGTTATCGTTGTTCTGGCGAGCGTGGCCCTGTGGGGCGCGCGGCCAGGCCCGACGCAGGCCCAGGACGCGCCGTTCCCCTATCAGGAAGTGACCGACGCGGCCGGCATTCAGGGGTCGCGCATCGGCAACGAGAAGATCACCGGCCAGGCCTGGGGCGACTATGACCGCGACGGCTGGATCGACCTCTATCTGACCGACTTTGGCTCCGATAAGCAGCCGGCCGCCAACCGGCTCTACCGCAACAACGGCGACGGCACGTTCCGCCTTTCGCCGCTGTCAAGCCAGGTGGCCCTGGCCGAGGCCCAGAGCGGCGGCGCGGTCTGGGCCGACTACAACAACGACGGCTTCCTCGACCTCTACGTCGTCAACTGGGGCGCGAACAACCTCTATCGCAACGACGCCGGGCAGGGCTTCACCGACGTGACCGTCGCGGCGGGCGTGGGCGACGAGACCAACGGCAAAAGCGCCTCGTGGGGCGACTACGATAACGACGGCTTCCTCGATCTTTACGTGGCCAACTGGTCATGCACACCCCGCTGCGGCCGCCCGATGGAGGGCGACATGGATGTCCTCTACCACAACAACGGCGACGGGACGTTCACCGATGTCCACAGCCTGCTGGGGCGGCAGACGGCCGGCGCGGGCTTCATTGCCAGCTTCATCGACTACGACAACGATAACGACCTCGACATCTACCTGGTCAACGACGAGTTCGTCCATGCCGTCGGGAACGCCCTGTGGCGCAACGACGGCGCGGGCTGCGGTGGCTGGTGCTTCACCGACGTGTCGAAAGAGGCCGGCGTCGATCAGAAGGTCATGGGCATGGGCCTGGCCGTGGGCGACTACGACAACGACCTCGACCTCGACTTCTACTTCTCCAACGTCGGCCCTTCCACGCTGCTGCGGAACCAGGGCGACGGGACCTACGTCGATGTGGCCGAGGCCGCCGGCGTGCGTATGCCGGAAGGCATCGGCTGGGGCACGCTCTTCCTCGACTACGACAACGACGGCCGCCTCGACCTCTACATGGCCCAGATGGTGGAGACGGACGGCGGCGTTGGTCTAAACCCACTGTTCCACAACAACGGCGACGGCACATTTACCAACCTGCTGGAGACCAGCGGCGCCAGCGACCCCGGCAAGTCCATTGGTGTCAGCGCCGCCGACTACGACGCCGACGGCTACCTCGACATCATCGTCGGCGATTACGACGAGGGCTACAAGCTCTTCCGTAACACGCTGGGCGACAGTGGCACGGGTGGCGGTTGGTTTGCCCTGCGGCTCGACGGCGCGGCCGGCGTCAACCGCGACGCCATCGGCGCGAAAGTGTTCCTCACCGGCAGCGACGGCCGCGTGCAGATGCAGCAACTCAACAACGGCACGGGCCTGGGCGGCAACAGCGGCCTGGAGCTGCACTTCGGCCTGGGTGCGGCCGAGTTGGCCACCGTCCGCGTCGTCTGGCCCGACGGCGCGGCGCAGTCCTTCGACGGCCTGCGGGCCAACACGCGCTACACATTAGCCTACGGCGGCGAACCGGCCGTTTTCTCCGGCCGCGCCGCGTTCCATTGGCCGACGTGGACGGCGGCGCTGCCGTGGATGGCGGGCGCGCTGGGACTGGCGGGACTGGTCGTCGTCGCGGCTGTCCTGCGGCGACGCGGACGCCTGCCCCACGGGCACGGGCTGCGCCGGCCGGCGCTGGCCGCCGGTGGTTTGGTGTTGCTGGCTGGCGCGGCGGCACTGCTGTGGACGACGGGCGACACGCTGGCTGCCCGCCTGGGCGGCGGCAGCAGCGACGGCCGGCTGACGCTGCTGCTCAACAAGTCAGGCGTCACCCAGCTCGACTTCGGCCCCACGCCCGACCCGGCGCTGGTGGCCCTGGGCGAGGCGCTGTTCTTCGACAAGCTACTCAGCGGCAACCGCGACATCTCCTGCGCCACCTGTCACCACCCGAACTTCGCTTCCGGCGACGGCCTGCCGCTGTCGTTCGGCACCGGTGGCCACGGCCTTGGCCCGGTGCGCGCGGCCGACCCGGAGCGCGAGTTGGTGCCGCGCAACGCCACTGAGCTGTTCGACCGCGGCTCGCCGGAGTGGACGACGATGTTCTGGGACGGCCGGGTGAGCCTGAGCGCCGTCTATGGCCTCAGCACGCCGGTGGGCAACGGTCTGCCGCCGCTGTTGCAGACGGCGCTGGAGGCCCAGGCCATGTTCCCGGTCACCTCGCGCGACGAGATGCGCGGCCAGTTCGGTGACTACGGGGCCGGGCGGCAGCTCAACGAGATCGCCGCCGTCAGCGACATGCGGCCGAAGCTCATTTGGGCGCGCCTGATGGAGCGGCTGCTGGCCGTGCCGGAGTACGTGGCGCTGTTCCGCGCCGCCTATCCCGACGTGCCCGTCGAACAACTGGGCTTTGAGCACGCCGCCAAGGCCATCGCCGCCTACGAGGTCGCCGCCTTCACCTTCACCGACAGCCCCTGGGACCGCTACCTGGCCGGCGACCGCGCGGCGCTGAGTGAACAGGCCAAGCGCGGCGCGATCCTCTTCTACGGCGAAGCCGGTTGCGCCGCCTGCCACAGCGGCAACCTGCTGACCGATCAGCAATTCCACAACATCGGCGTGCCCCAGCTTGGTCCGGGCAAGTTGAGCGATGAGCGGCTTGACCTCGGCCGCTTCCTGGAAACGGGCCGCGCCGAAGACCGCTACACCTTCCGCACACCGCCGCTGCGTAACGTCACCCTGACCGCGCCCTACATGCACAACGGAGCCTATGCCGACCTGCGCGCCGCTGTGCGCCACCACCTCAACCCGGCCGGCTCGCTGCAAATCTACGACGCCACGACCTTGCCGGTTGGCTTCCAGAAGACGGTGCGCACCGAGCCGGAAGTGGCCGCCGACATCCTGACGCGGCTCGATGCCCGTCTGGCCACACCGCCGGCGCTGACGGATGAGCAATTGGCCGACCTGATGGTTTTCCTGGACGCCCTGACCGCGCCCTCGGCCGTCGATCTCAGCGGCCTGGTGCCGGCCAGTGTGCCCAGCGGCCTGCCGGTCGGAGATTAGACAGCGACGCCGAAGGGGCGCTGCTGCCGGTCAAAGAGAAGGTGACGCCCAACGAGTTGCTATAAGACGATAAGACCCTACCCACCACGCCACACCGTTGACAGATGACACGGATTCTCCCGCTGGGGGAGTCCGTGTCATTTTTCGTGGCCGTCCATTTCTGGTCACAATCTGAGCAGGAAATGGCCTGTCCTAGCGGGGCGGCCAATTCTACAATACGCTCAATCGCCTGGCCCCGTGCTCGTGGCGCGATGCCCCAGAATCGCGCCACGGTATGCGGCCGGGGTGTAGGCTGTGAAGGAGCGTATCGTATGACCAACTGCGCGAATTGTGGAACGACCAACCCCGACGGGGCCAAGTTCTGTCTCAACTGTGGCACAAAGCTGGCGCAGGCCTGCCCTGCCTGTGGCACAGAACTGCCGGCCGACGCCAGGTTCTGCCTTAACTGCGGCCACCGGGTGACGGCCGGCGCGCCGGCAGCCGAGGCCGCGCCGCCCTCCCCTACGCCCCCGACCGCGCTCGACCGCTTCATGCCCCGCGAGCTGGCCCAAAAGCTCAGCCAGGCGCGAGCCACGGGCAAGATGATCGGCGAACGGCGCGTTGTCACCATGCTCTTCTGCGACGTCAAAGGCTCCACGGCCGCCGCCGCCCGCTTCGACCCGGAAGAGTGGGCTGAGATCATCAACGGTGCGTTCGAGCCGATGATCGGCCCTATCTACCGCTACGAAGGCACCGTTGCCCGCCTGATGGGCGACGGCCTGCTGGCTTTCTTCGGCGCGCCCATTGCCCACGAGGACGACCCGCAGCGCGCTGTCCTGGCCGGGCTGGAGATTCTGGAGGGCATCCACCACTATCGCGAAGCAGTCCAGCGCCAGTGGGGCCTAGACCTGGACGTGCGTGTCGGCGTCAACACGGGTCTGGTCGTCGTTGGCGCGGTCGGCTCCGACCTGCGCATGGAGTACTCCGCCCTCGGCGATGCCATCAATATCGCCGCGCGCATGGAGCAGACCGCCCAACCGGGCACAGTGCAGATCACCCCGGCGACTTACAAGCTGGTCGCGCCACTGTTCGATTTTGAGACGATTGCCGACTTGGAGGTCAAGGGCCGGGTCGAGCCGATGACCGCTTACCGCGTGCTGGGCCGCCGGGCCGCGCCCGGCTCCACGCGCGGCCTGGCCGGGCTGAGCTCGCCGCTGGTCGGCCGCGACGCGGAGATGAGCCAGGTGGTCGCCGCGCTGTCGGCCGTAGCCGCCGGCCGCGGCGGCGTCGTTGTCATTGCCGGTGAGGCCGGGCTGGGTAAGTCGCGCCTGGTGGCCGAGGCGCGCCAGGATGTCGCCGGCGGCTCCCTGTGGCTGGAGGGCAAGTCGCTGTCGTTCGAGACGACCGTGCCCTTTGCCCCCTTCCAGCGAGCGCTGCCCACGCCGGCGGCTCTGGGCAACGGTGACCCCGCGACGCGCTACGACCGGCTGCGCGAGGCCATCGACGCCCTGCTGCCCGGCCGGGGCGACGAAACCGCGCCGTTCCTGGCCCAGGCGATGGGTCTGCCCGTGCCTGCGGCCGAAGAGGAGCGCATCCGCTTCCTGCAACCGCCGATGTTGCGCGCGCTGGTGTTCCAATCAGTCGCTGCCTGGCTGGAGGCGCTGGCCCAATCCCGGCCGACTGTTCTGTACCTCGACGACGTGCATTGGGCCGACCCCACCTCGCTGGAACTGCTGCACGCGCTGATGCCGCTGACCGAACGCGCGCCACTGCTGTTGCTGCTGGCCCTGCGCCCGCGGCCACAAGACACTTCCTGGCAGCTTTATGAAGCCGCGGCGCGCGACTATGGCCATCGCTTCACGCCCGTGCGCCTGCAACCGCTGGCCGAAGCCGATTCGCGCGCCCTGGTGCGCAATCTGCTGGCCATCGAAGACCTGCCAGAAAGCGTGCGCCAGCTCATCCTCGACAAGTCTGAGGGCAACCCCTTCTTCCTCGAAGAGGTCATCCGCTCCCTGCTGGATGCCGGCCTGGTCGTACGCCAGGGCGACCACTGGCGGGCCACGCGCGAGATCATCTCGCTGCGCGTGCCCGATACACTCGTCGGCGTCATCACTGCCCGCCTCGACCGGCTGGATGACGCCTCGCGCCAGACGGCCCAGGCCGCGGCCGTGGTGGGGCGCGAATTCACCCACGCCGTCCTGGCCGAGATCGCCGGGCAGGGGGCGGCGTTGGAAGAGAGCCTGGCCATCTTGCAGCGCCGTGACCTGATCCGCGAAATGGCCGCCGGGCCGGAGCGGCGCTATGCCTTCCGGCACGCCCTGACTCAGGACGCGGCCTATGAGTCGCTGCTGCTGAGCCGGCGGCGGCATCTCCACCACATGGCCGCCGAGGCGCTGCGCCGGCGCGCGCCCGCCGGCACAGCCGAAGACGCGGCCGAGATCGCCCGCCACTACCTGGAGGCGCGGCAGCCGGGCGAGGCGCTGCCGTTTCTGGTGCGCGCCGCGCAGGCCGCGGCCGGAGCCTATGCTACCCAGGAAGCGATTGACCTCTTCAGTCGGGCCATCGAGAACGAGCAGGTCGGCGATGTAGCCACGGTGCGCGCCGCCTATGAGGGGCTGGCCGGCTTGCAGAGCATGGGCGCCGACCCACGCCGGGCGCAGGCCACCTATCAGCGTATGTTGGCTGCGGCCGAGGCGCGTGGCGACCGGCCGATGATCATTTCCGCGCTCAATAAGCTCGGTGGTCTGTTCGCGCTGACGATGGGGCGCTTCGACCTGGCCGAAGGCTACTTGAGCCGCGCCGAAGCGTTGGCAGAGGAAAGCGACGCCGAGGGCATCGCGGAGTCGGGCATCATTCGCTGCCAGATGTGCGTCTTCGCCGCCGACTTCGAGAGCGTCATCGGCTATATGGACACCGTTGTTAGCAGTAGCCTCAAGGCCGGCAACGACTTCACCCTGTCGATCGGTCTATCCCACACCGCCCAGAGCCAGCTCTTCCTGAACCAGTATGAGGAGGCGCGGGCCACGGCTGAGGAGGCGCTCGCCCTGGCGCAACGCATCGGCGACCGCCCCCGCGAGGTAGACCTGTTGACGTTCATCATACCGCTCATCCTCATACGCGATGGCGCGCTTGATCGCGCCATGGCCCTGATAGATGACGGGCTGCGCCTGGCCCGGCGAGTCGGCTCGCCCGACGGCATCAGCACCGGCTCGCTGCTGGCGGCTGAAATTCAGCGCTTGCGGGGCGATTACGAAGCCGCGCTGGTGGCCGGGCATGCGTCGCTGGAGGCCGCCGCGCCGTTGGAGGACTTCGTGCCCTTCTACATGGTTCACTCCCTCAGTGAGCTTGGCGCGATCTACCTCGACATCACCGCGCGCCTCACGGACAAGGTGGCCGAACTCCACCGCCATGCTCTGGCGCTCCTGGAGAACCCCGTCGGCGCGATCGGCGGCGGCATCGCCTGGGCCGACCTGGGCTGGTGCGCCCTGACGCTGGGCGACGACGAGGTGGCCGGGGAGATGTTCACCCGGGGGCTAACGGCCCCGTCGATGATGATGAACATGGAGCGACCGCGCTACCTGGCCGGGGCGGCGCTGGTTAGCGCCCACCGGGGCGACCACGCCGAGGCTCTGCGGCAGGCCGAAGAGGCTTGCGCCTTCGTTGAGCAGTACAGCATACGCCACCGGACGCCGCTGGTTCGCCTCAGCACTGGCCTGGTCTTGGCGGCCAGCGGCGCCCACGAGAAGGCTCTGGCCCAATTCGCGGCGGCCGAGGCCGCGGCCGCGGCGATGGGTATGGACCCGCTGCGGCGGCAACTCCAGGCGGCGACGGCTATATCTCTGCGCGCCCTGGGCCGCGACGCCGAGGCCGAGCAGCAGCAAGCCGCGGCGCGGGCTACGGCCAACGCCATCGCCGCGCGCATCGACGACGAGACGCTGCGCCGGGAATACCTCAGCGCCATCGAGGGGCGATGGCCTCTGCTGGCGCAGCCGTAGCCGCTCGCTATCGACCAACAATCGCCGGGACAAAGGCGCGCCAAGCCTCTGCCTCTGGCGTGGGCGACGGCCGTGGCGTGCGCGTTGGCCGGCGCGTGGGGCGCGGCGTGGCGGTGGTGGTGGGCGTTGGCCCGCGGGTGGGCGTGCGCGTCACCGTGGGCGTCGGCGTCTGCGTGGGCGTCAGCGTCGGCGTCAAGGTAGCCGTGACTGTCGGTGTGGCCGTGGGCGTACCGGTGGCCGTGGGCGTACCGGTGGCCGTGGGCGTACCGGTGGCCGTGGGCGTAGCGGTCGGCGTGGCGCTGGGCGTGGTCGTCGGCGTGGGCGGGGCGCACGTGTTGCGGAGGTTGGCCGCCTTTAGCCTGGCCCCGTTCATGGAGCGGACGATGTCGGCGGCATGAGCCGGATCGGTCTCGTAATCGACGCCCGTCGGCTCGCCGAGGTACCAGACATCTGGGTTGGCCCAGAAGTTGAGACGCTGGCAGCCGTTGGGGCAATCATAGGACATGATGTCGCGGAAAGCCCCGCTGGCCGCCTGGTAGCCGTAGGAATAGGGGAAGAGCACAGCGTCGTTGTGGTGGGCCCGGTCGTGGGCGTTGCCAAGGTTGTGGCCCAACTCGTGGGCCAACGTCAGCGAGCTACAGATGTAGTCGCCGGGGTAGTCCAGCGCGGTCACGCCAAAAGCCTTGTTGGCGAAATCGCTGTTCAAGTCCACCATCTGGAAGGCCAGACCGCACATGTTGTTGTTGCCCTGGGCCACCAGCAGAGCGACGAGGTCAGCCCTGACGGCGTCGCGCACGTTATGGACCTCATCCATCAGGCCATCGGCCGGGTTCTGGAGCGCGCCCAGATCGCTGGAAATGCTGCCCGACTCGGCATAGTCCACTTCCAGCGTGCCCACCAGCCGCCACGTGAACGGCGCGGCGCTGACGATGTTGGCCGTGTTCATGTCGCTGATGCGCTGGTTGATGAGCGCCGTCAGCGTGTCTGTGCCGCCGCTCGCTTCGCGCGCCGCGGCCGTGTAGGCCACGAGGATATCGATGACCGTGCCGTCGTCCTGGCAGGCAGCCTCGGCCGGCGCGTCGTTGGGCGTAGACATATCGCTGGCCGGCGGGAAAACCACGTCGGAGCCATTCGGCTCGCGCGCCGCCGGGTCCAGTTCATAAACCACGTGCCCGCCCGCTGCGCTGGGGCGAATGACCAGCCACTCGCGCCCCCGCTGGAAGACGCTACCCGTCAGTACGCCGTTCAGCACCGACAGGGTGACATAGCTACCCGCCTCGCCCAGCCGGCCGGCCCAGACATAGCCACCGCCAACCGGCCAATCGACGCGCGCCCGCGTTGCCGTCAGCGTCAACCCTTCGAACGGGTTGAGCCGGACCTCGCCGGCGTTGGGCGACAGAGCCGCCCAGTTGATGTCCACCGCGCGGCTGCGCAGGGCGGGTACAGATGGCGCGCCCGACCGCGCCGCCCGCGGTAGGAACAAGTCGTTGCTGCCCCGCGCCACGAGCGGGCCACCCAGCATAAGAACGAGAAGGAACGTGGTAGCCAGTAGGCTTTTCAGCCGGCTCCCCGGCAGACGAGGTGAGCGTCCAGTGGTGTCGAAAAGTCCTTTGGTCATGACGGGTCTGGCGTCTCCGGGCCGGGCGTCTCGGCCGCGGCAAGTTTACCACGCGCCGCCACCACGCAAGAACGGTTACACTGTCAGAGATAGGCGCTCTCAGCAACCGCTAGGCTGCCTCTCATTTTACAAAGCGCGCCGACCTGACAGGCAGGCAGCCTACCTGTCAGGTCGCCCAGCCGTCACTCCTGTTCGCCGCGACTTGGCGCACCGCGAAGCCATGTTACAATCCAAAAGGTGCCGGGGCCATCTGCTTGCCGCCGGCCGCCGAGCTATCCAAATGAAGTCCATCACCCGCCTCCTGTTCCTGCTTGGCCTCCTGCTCGTCGGCTGCGCCGGCGCGCCAGAGGACGCGCGCCAACCAACGATCCCGTTGACGGCCTGCCGCCTGGCCGGCGGAGTAGATGCCCAATGCGGCCAGCTGCTGGTCTATGAAGACCGCGCCGCGGCCGCGGGCCGGCAGATTCCTCTCAACATCGCCGTCTTGCCCGCCACCGGCAGCAGCAACGTCATCGAAGACGACCCGCTCTTTCTGCTGGCCGGCGGGCCAGGCCAGGCTGCGACCGAAGTGTACCCCTACGCCGCCGCCCTGTTCAGCGACATCAACCGCAACCGCGACATCGTCCTCGTCGACCAGCGCGGCACGGGCCAATCGAACGGCTTGGCCTGCCCCGCGCTGGAGGACGATGACCTGCCGGCCAACATCTCCGATGAGCAGCAGATCGCCCTGCTCGATCAGTGCCGCGTCGAACTGGAGGCGCAAGCCGACCTGAGCCTTTACACGACCGACGCCTTCGTGGCCGACCTCGACGACGTGCGTGCGGCGCTGGACTACGACAGCATCAACCTTTACGGCGCGTCCTATGGCACGCGGGCGGCTCTGACCTATATGCGCCGCTTCCCGGAGCGCGTCCGCAGCGCCGTCCTTGACGCCGTGGCCGGGCCGGAGTTGGTGCTCTTCCTGCAGATGCCCCGCGACGGCCAACGCGCGTTGGACTTGCTCTTCGGCCGCTGCGAAGCCGATGCCGACTGCCACGCCGCTTTCCCCAACTTCCGCGCCGAGTACGCCACTGTGCTGGAACGGCTGGCCGAGCCACGCGACATCACCGTGGCCGACCCGCTATCGAACAAGCCGCTCGAATTCCCGCTGACCCGCGACCTGTTGACGCAGCTGATTTTCAACAGCCTCTACGCGGCCGACTTCCAGGCGCTGCTGCCGCTGTTGATCCACCACGCCCTCGAGACCGATGACTTCGCCCCGCTGATCGTTCAGGGGCTATCGGTGAGCCAAAGCGCGGGGCTATACCCCGGCTTGCTCTACGCCGTCACCTGCTCCGAAGACGCGCCGCTCATCGACGCCGCTGACGCGGACGCCAACCGCGCGGCCACGAGCTTTGGCGACACGGCCGCGCGCTTCCAGGCCATCTGCGCCGGCTGGCCACGGGCGACGATCGCCGCCGACTTCCGCGCGCCGCTGCAAAGCGACATCCCGACCCTGTTGCTGTCCGGTGGGGCCGACCCCGTGACGCCACCCGAGTACGCCGAGCAAGTCGCCGCCGGGCTGAGCCACAGCCGCCACATCGTCATTCCCGGCTTCGGCCACGGCACCATCAGCCTCGGCTGTATGCCCAAGGTCGTGGCCGAGTTCGTGCGCACGGCCGACCCGGCGGCGCTGGACGTCGCCTGTCTGGACGAGCTTAAACCGCCGCCGTTCTTCGTCTCCTTCACTGGGCCACGACCGTAACCGCCGATCCCTATGATCCAAGTCACCCAGCTCACCAAATCGTTCGGCCCCGTACAGGCCGTCCAGGATATCACCTTCGACGCGCCCGACGGCCTCATCACCGGCCTGCTCGGCCCCAACGGCGCGGGCAAGAGCACGACCATGCGCCTCATCGCCGGGGCGCTGCAACCCGACGTGGGCCGGACGACCATCGATGGCTTCGACACCCAAACGCAACGGCTGGAAGCGCAGCGTCACCTGGGTGTGCTGACCGACTCCCACGGCCTCTACCAGCGCCTGACCGCCCGCGAGAACATCCGCTACTTTGGCCAGTTGCGCGGCCTGGGTGGCAAGAAGTTGGAGCAGCGCATCGACGCCTTAGTAACGCTGTTGGAGATGGCCGATATCGCCGACCGGCGAACCGAGGGCTTCTCCACCGGCGAACAGGGCAAAGTTGCCATTGCCCGCGCCCTCGTCCACCAGCCACAAAACGTCATGCTCGACGAGCCGACAGCCGGGTTGGATGTGATGAGCACGCGAGCCATGCGCGGCGTCATCCGGCAACTGCGCGAAGAAGGGCGCTGCATCCTCTTCAGCAGCCACATCATGCAGGAAGTGGCCATGCTGTGCGACAACATCGTCGTCATCGCTGGCGGCCGTGTCGTCGCCCAGGGATCGCCCGATGACCTGCGCCGGCGCACCGGCCAGGAGAACCTGGAAGACGCGTTCGTGTCCATCATCGGCACGAAGGAGGGCCTGGTCTGATGCTACGGCGCCTGTGGGTCATCATTCGCAAGGAGATCGTCGATAATCTGCGCGACCGCCGCTCGGTGGGCAACGCGCTGTTTGCCGTGCTCATCAACCCGCTGCTCTACGTCGTCCTTTTCGGCTTTCTGAACCGGACTTTTACCGAGCAGGCGGAACGGCCGCTGACGCTGCACGTCCTCGGCGCGACCAACGCGCCCAACCTCGTCCAATTCCTCGACCAGAACAACGTCGATATCCTCGAAGCGCCGGCCGACGCCGAAGACGCCGTGCGGCGCGGCGATCTGGCCGTTGTCCTGGTCATCCCGGAGGAGTTTGACGAGCAGTTCACCCGTGGCCGGCCGGCGCAGGTGCGGCTGCTGGTCAACGACTCCAACCAGAGCGGCAGCATTGCCGCCAACCGGGCGCAGTCGCTCATCAGCCAGTACAGCGACCAGATCGGCGCGCTGCGACTCATCGCCCGCGGCGTCAGCCCAGCCATCAGCAACGCCGTGCCGGTCGAATGGGTCAGCACCACGGCGGGCACTGTCGGCGCGGATACGGCGTCGGTCGTGCTCAACCTGCTGCCCGTGGTGATGATGACGGCCGTCTTCTATGGCGGCTTCTACCTGGCGGTAGATGCCACCGCCGGCGAGCGCGAGCGCAAGTCGCTGGAGCCGCTGTTGCTCAACCCCGTGCCCCGCCGCGAGTTCGTCATCGGTAAGTTCCTGGCCGTCTTCGCCTTCACGCTGCTGGCTACGTTTCTGGCCACGGCTCTCTTCCTGGTGCTGCTGGGCATCCCGCAGATACAGGAGTTCACCAACATCCAACTCAACGTCGGCTGGAACGTCATCCTGGCCGCCGTGGGCCTCATCGTCCCCGTCGCCTTCATGGCCGTGGCCCTGGAGATGCTGGTGGCCTCGAATGCCCGCTCGGTGAAAGAGGCCCAGACCTATACCCAACTGATTGCCTTTGCCGGTTTCCTGCCGTCGCTGTTCCTGTCGGTGCTGCCCATCCGGCCCCAGGAGTGGATGTACCTGATTCCCACCATCGGCCAGCTGTACTTCATCACCGACATGTCGCGCGGCCTGCCGCTCGACGTGGCGCAGGTGGCCCTGTGCAGCCTGCTGACAGTGGTCATCGGCGTGGCGGCGCTGGCGGGGACAATGCGGCTATACAATCGGGAGCAGATTATCCTGGGCAAGTCGTCGGCGTAGGTCTATGATGGGGTGTGGCGTGCTTCTCCCGAAGCGCGATGGCCAACGACTGGGCGCAGAGGTGTTGATAGTGGACTGGTTGCAAAGGGAGATCGTCCTGACTCCCCGCCCGCGCGGCTTCCACCTGATCACCCGTGAGGTCGTGGCCCAACTGCCGGAGCTTGGTCGCTTTGCCGCTGGCCTGGCCCACCTTTTTCTCCGCCACACCTCGGCCGCGCTGGCCCTCAACGAGAACGCCGACCCCAGCGTGCGCGTTGATATGGAAGCCTACTTCAACCGCCTGGCCCCGGAGAACGCGCCCTACTTCACCCACACCACCGAAGGCCCCGACGACATGCCCGCCCATCTGAAGGCCGTGCTGCTGGGCAGCGATCTGACCATCCCCATCAGCGACGGCCGGTTGGCCCTGGGCACGTGGCAGGGCATCTACCTGTGCGAGCACCGCGACGACGGCGGGCCGCGGCGGGTGGTGGCAACGCTATCCGGCCGGCTGCGCTAGACGGTCACCGCGCCCAAGCGGCCGGTGTGGGCTATCATGCATATCGACAAAGACCCCCATTCTGCTAGAATCCGCCCCCATGAAAGAATTATCCCGCGTCGTCAGTAGCATTCCCCCCTCTGAAACCCTGGCGGTCAGCGATAGGGCCAAGGCCCTCAAAGCTGCCGGACGAGATGTTGTCGCCCTGGCCGGTGGCGACCCCGATTTCGACACACCCGACTACATTGTCGCCGCTGCGTTTCAGGCGATCGAAAACGGTGCGACACATTACCCCGCGCCGATGAAGGGCATCACCCCCCTGCTGGAAGCGATCGCCGCGAAGATGGCCGCCGACAACGGCATCACCGTCAACCCAGGCACAGACATCATCGTCACGCCCGGCGGCAAGTGGGCGCTGTTCCTGGCCCTGTCGGCCATCCTCAACCCCGGCGACGAGGTGCTCTACTTGGAGCCGGTGTGGGTGTCCTACCCGCCGATGATCGCCCTGGCCGGGGGCACACCCGTGGCCGTGACCCTGTCCAGCGAGGACAACTTTCGCATCACCGCCGATCGGCTGCGGGCCAAGCTGACGTCACGCACCAAGGCGCTGATGGTCAACTCGCCCAACAACCCCACCGGCCGCGTGCTGACGGCCGAGGAACTGGACGACATCGCCGCCGTCGCTCTGGAGAATGATCTCTACGTCATCTCCGACGAGATCTACGAGACGATCATCTTCGACGGCCGCAAGCACCTCTCGCCGGGGGCGCGGCCGGGCATGGCCGAGCGGACAATCACCATCAACGGCCTGTCGAAGTCCCACGCCATGACCGGTTGGCGTCTGGGTTGGCTGGCCGCGCCGACGCCCATCGCCAAACTGGCCACGCAGATGAACAGCCAGACCGTCTCCTCGGCGGCCAACTTCACCATGCACGCCGCCGTGGCCGCGCTGAAGGGGCCGAAGGACACGACACAAGCCATGTGCGCCGCATACCAGCAGCGGCGCGACTTCATGGTGCCGGCGCTGAACGCCATCGAGGGCGTGGAGTGCGCCAACATCGAGGGCGCGTTCTACCTCTTTCCGCGCTTTCCCAACAGCCGCCGCAACAGCGCCGAGTTAGCCGAGGTGCTGATCGACAAGGCCGGCATCGCCTCCGTGCCCGGCGGCGCATTCGGCCGCAGCGGCGAGGGGCACGTCCGCTTCACCATCGCCACAGCCATGCGCGACCTGGAAAGGGCCGTCGAGAAGCTGGCTAAAGTCGCCCACGAACTGTAGAAGAAGGGGCCAGGTTCCAGGTTCCAGGGATAGGAGTGCTCCACCCCTGGAACCTGGCCCCTTTCTTAGTGGCTCAGAATTTGGGAGAGGAACTGCTTCGTCCGCTCGTTTTTGGGGTTGGCGAAGAACTCTTCCGGCGTGTTCTCCTCGACAATGTGGCCGCCGTCCATGAAGATGACCCGGTCGGCCACGGTACGGGCAAAGCCCATCTCGTGGGTCACGGCCAGAATGGTGTAGCCCGATGTGGCCAGGTCGCGCATCACATCCAGCACTTCCTTGATCATCTCCGGGTCCAGGGCCGAGGTCGGCTCGTCGAACATCAGGATGAGCGGCTCCATGGCCAGCGTCCGGGCGATGGCCACGCGCTGCTGCTGGCCGCCGGAGAGCTGGCCGGGGTACTTGTCGGCCTGCTCAGGGATGCCGACGCGCTGTAGCCAGTGGCGCGCTCGCTCCTCGGCCTGTTCGCGCGTCCACTTGCGCACATTGATTGGGGCCAGCATGATGTTCTCCAACACCGTCAGATGCGGAAAAAGGTTGAATTGCTGGAAGACCATGCCCACTTCGCGGCGGATCTCGGCGATGTTGCGGATGTCGTGGGTCAGGGTGATGCCATCGACGATGATTTCGCCCTGTTGATGCTCCTCCAGCCGGTTGATGGTGCGAATGAAGGTCGATTTGCCGGAGCCGGACGGGCCGATGATGACGATGACTTCGCCGCGCTTGACCGTCAGGCTAATACCGCGCAGCGCCTCGAAGGCACCATACCACTTATGCACGTCGCGGCAGATGATGATCTCTTCTGTGGACGGGGTTTCGCGTTCCGTCGTCATGCCTGTGTCTCCTGATGGGCCGCGCCGGGGCATCAGCGCTCGCCGACGCCCAACCGTCGTTCCAGCCGCCGGCTATAGGAAGCCATGAAGTAGTTGCCGATAAAGTAGATGATGGCGATGAACACATATGGCTCGCGGTGCACGCCCAGCCAGTCGCGCTGAGCGGAGATGAGGTTAGCGATGCCCAACAACTCGGTCAGACCGACAATGGCCACCAGCGTCGTGTCCTTGAACAGGCCGATGAACTGGCCGACGATGGCCGGGATGACGGCGCGCAACGCCTGCGGCAGGATGATGAGCCGGTATTTGCGCGGCGTGCTCAGCCCCAGGGCGTCGGCCGCCTCGTATTGCCCCTTGGGGATAGACTGCAGGCCGCCGCGAATGTTCTCCGCCAGGTAGGCCGCCGCGAACAGCGTCACCGCGGCCAGAACGCGCCACGTGCTCAGCACCTCCATCCCCGGCGGCAGGAAGATGGGGAAGAGGATGATGGACATGAACAGGATCGTGATCAGCGGCAAGCCGCGGATGACCTCGATGTAGATCGTGCTCAGCAAGGCGACGACGTTGCCGCGGAAAGTGCGCTGGAACAAGACAGCGGCCAGGAAAATGAGCAGCGGCCAGAAGGCCAGGACCCGTCCCACCAGGCTGCCGGCCTGTCCCAATGCGGGCAAGGTGCTACGCGCCAGGAAGTAGATCGTCAGTATGGCCGCGACACCCCAGGTCAGCCAGGCCGGGATGCCGCTGATCTGGCTGCGGCGGCCGAGCGCCAGCAGCATACCCAGCGGGAACGAGGCCATGATGCCCACCACGGCGATGATGACCGTCAGCAGCAGACCGCCCCAATCGATGGCGGGGTTCAGCCGCGGTATAACGGGGTTGCCCTCCAGGCCGACGAGCAGCAGATAACCGATCAGCGGTGTCAGCAGCCACAGCCACGTCAGCACCCGCCGCCAGGGGGAGCGGCGGAACACGGCCCGACCGTAGACGTAGGGGGTGGGGATGAGCAGCGCCGCCAGCCAGGCCAGCATCGCCCAGATACGCCAGGTCTCCTCGCGCGGGAAGCGAAAGACCATCAGGTTGCGGAAATTGTCGATGACCGCGCCCCAGTTCGCGCCCGGTTTCTCCCAGCGGGCCAATATTTCGGCGGCCACGGCCGGGTCGGTGGAGAAGCTGGCCCGGACGATGGCCCAGTCGATGAAACCGCGCACCCCGGCCACCAGCAGCAACACCAACAGCACCGTCACCAGGGCGTTGGTGATGGAGCTATAGAGGTTGCGGGCCAGCCACAATGTCACCGGCGTGTGGCGGTGGAGGATGTTACCCAGGGCCGTGGCTCCCAGCGACAGCGCCCAGGCCAACAGGATAATGGCCGTCGTCACCGGCGCATCGACCAGGAAGCGCCAGGCGACGCGGCCGGTAATATATGTCAGCGTCAACAGCCACAGGGCCAGCCAGGGCGTGTGGATGACGTGCGCGTGGATGAATTCGCGCCAGTTGAACGGCGGATCGGCCGCGCCGCGCAGGACAAGCTGGAGGTTGCGGTAGTGCGTCGTCATCTCAGCGCTCCACCAGGGCGATCCGCCGGTTGTACCAGTTCAGGAAGAACGAGATGATCAGGCTGAAAACAAGGTAGGTGGCCATGACCAGCAGGAACACTTGTAGCGCCCGGCCCGACTGGTTCAGCGTCGTGTAGGCCACCGACCACAGGTCGGGGAAACCGACGGCGATGGCCAGGCTGGAGTTCTTGGTCAGGTTGAGGTATTGGCTGGTCAGTGGCGGGATGATGACCCGCAGTGCCTGGGGCAAGACGACCAGCCGCAACCGCTGCGCTTCGCTCAGGCCCAGCGCCCGCGCCGCCTCGCTCTGGCCGCGCGGCACGGACTGGATGCCGGCGCGGACAATCTCGGCAATGAACGCGCCGGTGTAGATGACCAGGCCAATGAGGAGGGCGGCGAAGTTGGGTGACATCTTGATGCCGCCGACGAAGTTCAGCCCCTCGATGCGCGGCACAGAGAAGCGCAGCGGCGTCTCTGGCACGGGCACGATGACACTGGCGGGGATGGACGCGGCCATCAGCACGGCCCGCGGAGCCACCAGCGCCTCGCAGTCGCCGTCCACATAGCCGCGGATGGCCTTGTTCGGCTCGGCAAAGCGCTTGAACGCATAGGGCACACCCGCCCGTCGCAACTGCACGGTCAGGTTGGCCTCGGCCGGCGCGTCGGCGACACCACAGAAGACAAACGTCGCCTCCTTGACCTGCTCCTCAGTCAGCGTGCCGCCGGCCAGAGCGTCGGGCAAAGCGTCGAGATCGACCAGGCCCAGCCGCACGGCCGTCGTCGTGGCCAGGTCGTCCAACACGCTGATGCCGGCCGAGTCGGACACCAGGAAGCCCTGGTTGTTGGCCCCACCGGCCGCGGCCACAAACCAGCCCACGGCGGCCACGACGACGAAGGCCAGGATCGCCCACAGCGGCCGGTTGATGGCCCGCCCGGTGCGCACCTCGCGCCGGCCCAGCAAGAACCAGACGGCCGCCGCCAGCCCCACCCCCGCGGCCAGAAAGAGCAACCATGTGCCGAAGGAGGGCAGCAGAACCGGCCACGGCAGGTTGATGCCGCGCTGGCTCAGGAAGAAGGGCAGGCCGAACGGCTGTAGCGCCGCGCGAATGGGCGGGAATAATACAATGACGCCGAAGAAGAGAAAGAACAGTTGCACCAGCAGGGGCGTGTTGCGGATGAGATCGACGTACCAGCGGGCGACAGTGCTGATTAACCAGTTGGACGACATTCGGGCAATGCCCGTCACCGTGCCCAGCGCCGTGGCCAGAACGATGCCCAGCACAGCCACCTTGGCCGTGTTCAGCGCGCCGACAAGCAGCGCCCGGGTGTAGCTGTCACTGGGGTCATAGGGAATGAGCGACTCGGAGATGGCGAATTGGGCGTCCTGCCGCAAGAAGTCGAAGGTGCAGCGGAAGCTGGTCGTGCCGTCACGACAGACGAACTGGCTGCCGCCCAGCCGCAGCATATTTTGCGAGGCGTTTCTGCCAATCCATACCGCCGCGGCGACGACGGCCGCCAGAAACACTGCCTGGGCCAGGACGCCCAGGACGCGCGCATCGCGCCAGAACGGCGTCTCCGCCGCGCGCCGTGTCGATTTGGGCGCTAGGTCTGTCATGGGTACCCCCACCGTTGGCCGGCGAATCAACATGGGGCCGGCCCTAAGACGGGCCGGCCCCAATTGGTTCTAGCTCCTAGCGGAACGGAGGCGAGTACTGCAACCCCCCGTTGGTGTAAAGGTTATTCAGACCACGCGGCAGGTTGAACGGCGTGTCCGGGCCGAGATTCCGGTCGTAGATCTCGCCGTAGTTGCCCACCTGCTTGATGACCTGGTAGCAGAAGTCAGCGTTCAGGCTCATCGCCAGGCCCAGGTCGCCGGTCTCGCCCAGCAAGTTCTGGATGACCGGGTCTTCGCCGCCCAGGAAGCTATCGACGTTCTCGGAGGTAATGCCCAGCTCCTCAGCGTTGATCGTGCAGAAGACCGTCCACTTGACGATATCGAACCAGTTGTCGTCGCCCTGGCGAACGGCGGGGGCCAGCGGCTCCTTCGACATGGTTTCGTCGAGAATGGTGTGGGCCGCCGGGTCGGCCAGCAGAACCTGCTGGGAGACGAGGCCGGACTTGTCAGTGGTGAAGCCGTCGCACTGGCCCTGGTCATAGGCCTCACGGGTGGAGTCGGCATCTTCGAAAACGACCGGCGTGAAATTGATACCGCGGGCGCGGAAGACGTCGGCCAGGTTCTTCTCCGTAGTCGTGCCCGACTGGACACAGATCGTGCCGCCGTCCAATCCCTCGAGGTCGGTGATGCCGGAGTCGGTGCGCACCATCATGCCCTGGCCGTCATAGAAGGTGACCGGGGCGAAGTTGAGACCGACAGACGTGTCGCGGCTGATCGTCCAGGTGGTGTTGCGCACCAGGACATCGACCTCGCCCGACTGCAAGACCGGGAAGCGCTCGTTGGCGCTGGTGTGGCGTACGACGATATTCGGCGCACCCAGTACGGCCACGGCAATGGCCTTGCAATAGTCAACATCGAAGCCCTCGAACTCATTCGTGTCGGGGTTGATATAGCCAAAACCGGGCACGGCCTGATTGCCAGCGCAGCGTAGTTCACCGCGGTTGCGGACGGCCTCCAGGGTGGGGCCACCGCCCACGAAAACGGCCTGGGTGGGCAGGGCGGCCGGGTCGGCCGTTGCCGCGGGAGCTTCCGTCGCCGCCGGCTCCTCAGTTGCCGCCGGCTGTTCGGCAACAACTTCTTCAGTGGCCGCCGGGGCTTCCGTGGCCGCCGCCGGCTCCTCGGCGGTGGTCGCTTCGGTCGCGGCCGGCTCCTCGGCGGTGGTCGCCTCAGTTGCGGCCGGGGCCGCAGTCGTCGCCGAAACAGGGGTGATGTTGGATGTATCGTTGCCGCCGCCGCAGGCCACCAGAGCCAACGCCAGCAACAGCAGAGCCAAGCCTACAAGCACTCGAACTTTCATCTTCTTCCTTCTCCTCAGTTTCACTTGATCTACGCCATTTCTTGTTAAAGTGCCAACGTCTGGTTCCCCTTGCCCGACGGTTCTCCTTCCTGCGACAAATAGCGAGCCAGTCATCGGTCGCGTCTCTTGCCTGCAAGCTATTCGATTCGGCGGCCGCGCTGGGCGGCCCAACGACTCACTTAATACATGATGCCGGCGATGATACGGAACGCGTCGGCGGGCAAACCGACACGCAGCCGCCGGGGGCAATGATGATACCAAAGTCGTCCGGTTGGGCGGGTACTATAGACGATGGCGCGCCGGTGCGCAAATCCCCTACCCATCTTACCACGGCAGGGTCATATCGATACAAATGGCCAGCAGTAGCACCAGCAGGTAATAGTTGGACGACATGAACAACTTCCGCGCGTATAGCGGCGAGGGGTCGCGGATGAGCTGGACGTTGCGATAGAAGAGATCGACGGTGATGGCCAGAACGGGCAGGAAGTAGAGCCAGCCCAGCCCCGGCAAGACCACCAGCAGCAGACTGAGGATGCCCGTCGGCAGCGTGTGGCTCATGATCCACCAGGACGCTCGCTGCGGCGTCGTCTGCGTCGGCAACATGGGCACATCGGCCCGGCTGTATTCGTCACGATAGAGGATGGCCAGGCTCCAGAAGTGGAACGGCGTCCATAGGAACAGGATGGCCGCCAGCGCCAGCGCGCCGACATCGTTCCACACGCCCACGGCGGCGCTGCCACTGAGGACGGCGGCGCTGCCGGCCGCGCCGCCGATGACAATGTTGAGGAGGGTGCGCGGCTTCAGCCAGATGGTATAGATGCCAACGTAGATGAACGCGCCCAATAGCAGGAAGAAGGCCAGCGGCCGGTTGAACGGCAGCACCGCCAACACGGGCAGCAACACCAGCGCCAGACCGACCATCGGCACCCAACGCGGGTCAGTGATGTCACCGTTGACCAGCGGCCGGTGGCGCGTGCGGCCCATCAGGCCATCGCGGTTGCGCTCCCAGTACTGATTCAGCGCCGACGCGCCGGCCGCCGCCATGCCGCCCGCCACCCAGACCAGCAACATCGCCCGCCACCCCGGCCAGCCACCCGCGGCCAGAAATGACCCACCCGTGGCGGCCATAAGCAGCAGCAGGACGATGCGCAGCTTGAACAACACCACGACGGTGTGCAAAGCGCTGCGCCAGCCGCCCGTAACTATCTGGCCCTCAAATGTCCGCCCGGTTGCCTTTGAAAACGACATAAGCTCTCCAGCGTGAATGACACCCGCACCCGACCACCCTATTGGCGATCGCGTAATTGTAGCAAGGCGCACGGTGGGTAACAAGTAAGCGTCCGGGGCTTTCCAACGGTCGGGTGGTCAATCAGGGACGAACTGACAGGTAGGCGGCTATCGGGTTTATCTCTGCTGAGATACTGTCACGCCCGCGTCGAAATGTCGCCGGCAGGGCGCAAAATGGAATCCTGGCCGTTTGCGGCCAGGACCAGAGCACATCGCGCGGGGACGGCATCATTCGAGCGCGGGCTACCTGGCCCGCGCTTGCCTACGGCCGGCGGAAGGCGACTTCGTCGACCATGATTCGACCCGACGCCCCGCCATTGAACAGGAGCGAGATAGTGGCTAGCTGGCTCGGATCGAAGTCGGCGTTGGCGGCGACGAACGCCGCCAGTGGCAGATCAAAGGTCTGGTCGACGCGCTCGTAGGGGGTCTCCAGCGTCATCTCGATACCAGGCGACGCGGCCACCCACTCCGCCTTGGCTAGTTGCGCCGGCAGCGGGGGCGGCAGGAGGCCGAAGTCGGCCAGCGGTCGTCGCGCCGTCGCGCCATTGGCCGAAGTCAGCTCAACTTCAACCGCAGGGGGCGCCCCGTCGTCCATCATGTTGACCAGGGTGAACGACAGCGCATCGCCGTCCGTCAATGCCCAGGCAGCTACCTCGTCGGACGGCAACGCCAGCGAATAGACCGGGGCTTGGCCGGCGGCCCATTCCAGAACGGTACCGCGATTGGGAACGGTGGTGTCGCCATCGCGCAACTCGCGGATGGCCACTTGGGCAGTTGTGACGCCATCAGCCCGGACACCTTCACTCTGCGCAGTCAACACGCCGCGATTGTCCGAGTCGTTGGTGATGACCTTGACGAAACCGGCATCCTGGTACTGCGTGACGATGATGTCATCCGGCAGCCAGTCGCGGGCCGCAGCTGGGCTGTAGAACAACGCGCGATACGCTTCGCGCTCGTTCAGGCTGGCCTCCAGGAAGCCGGTGATCAACACCTTGGCCGCCTGCTGCTGATCCTCGGCTGACAGAAGCGGTGCTCGGTTCAACAGCAGTGACTCAAACCAACCCTGGTCAGCACTGCCCCAGACAGTATTGAAGTTACCGTGGTTCGCTCGATAGAGATAGGCCACGGCCTTGAAACCGTCAGGGTTCTCGCTGAAGGTCGTGCGGCTGTACTGCCCTAGGCCATCAAGGTAGTTCATATCGGCGTCATGGCCGCCGGCCAGCAAAAGATAGTCGGCATTGCGCAACGACAGAGGCCGGCCCGCCGGCTTGAAACGGTTATCACATGGGGCAATGGCAACCACACCGCGAATGCCAAAGCCGAACTCCTTAGCCCGCGAGACCGTGCCGACGCGGCCGATTGGGCGGACGTTCATTTCCGCCGCGTGGGCAACTGCCTCACCGCCACGCGAATGGCCGATCAGTGCGACGCGATCGAGATCGACGCGGCTGTAAAAGGGGTTGCCGGGCGAGCCGTTCCACGTGCGCCACGACTCCAAGTGTTTGAGCAACAGCCACGCCCGCAAGGGCATTTCGGCCATGTCCGGGTCCGCGAAGGCGTGACCGTTTAGGAAGTTCTCGTCCACCGAGACGGCGATCATCCCGTGGCTGGCCAGGTGCTGGCCCAGGTAGGCGTAGCCCAGATCGGAGGGGTCGACCATGGCATGGTTGCCGTGGACGATGAGCACCAGCGGAAACGGGCCGTCGCCTTCTGGGTACCAGACCAACCCGTTCAGGGGCACGCGGGTGAAGTCGAAGCCGTTATACCACTCAAAGTATTGCTGGGAGAACCCCTGATAACCTCCATAGATGGCCGACCCGTCAACCGGCAGGGTCGTCAGCGCGGCATCGGCTCCATACTCCGACCGGTGGCGGTTGTCGCCGCTGCCATAGCTGAGCGACCGCACCGCATACTGCCCCGGCAAGCCGGGGTTGTCGATTTCCAGCTTGGCCATCGTCGCATCGACAGGCATTGGCCGGGCCAGATAGCCGTCGGTACCGGGCAACAGCAGCCAAGCCAGCGCAGCCAGCGGCAACACGGCGGCAAGCACGGCCCCGCCTGGCCGCCACGCCGGGCGATTGAACACGCGCGACCCGGCCCACAACGCCCCGCCTACAGCCGTGCTCAAGACGAGCACTTTGCCCGGCAGCGGCAGTGTGATGAACTTGAAGACCGACTCCGGCCATAACAAGTTGCCAAAGAGCATCAGCAAGATGCCAACAGTGCGACCGAGGATGGCTCCCGGAAACGCTTGAATGGCCTCATTAAGGCGGCCGAGCCGCAGGCGCGGCAGCGCGAAATCGAGTAGCTTCCACAGGAGCGTTGCCAGCCCGTCGAACAACGCCACGAACAGGAACCCGGCCAGGGCCACGACCAAGAAGTCGAACACAAGGCCAAGCCCGAAGCGTGCGGCCGCGCCATGTAGGCCGCACACAACGACCACGGCGATCCAACCGAACAGCGTAAAGCCACGACCAAGCGCCAACAAAAAGATGGGCCAGCGGTGGGGAGTGCGCTTACGCAGGGGTACACCATCAACAACGGAGTCTAGCGGCAGTGGGAGGCTCATCCCAGTATCCCCTTCTCACCGAAGTGGCGAACTATGGCATATATTGTAACATACCTGACGGCAAATTGTGTTATGCAAGATACAGTTCAATCCAAAATCGGAGGACTCACGCGCCGATGGGCGACCAGCAGGACGTCCTCCAGCTTCGAGTCGCGGGGGATGTTGCCCGGGCGATGGGCGCGGGCCAGTTCGCACCGTATCAAATCCTCGGAGCGTCGCCTTTGCAGCCAACTGCCGAAGGTCGCGTTCGCGGTGATGCCCTGATTGCGGCACTCTCAGAAGTATCACACGCCCCTTGACACGTCCGCCGCCCAGGGGCTATAATCCTTCTTCGCGGCTTCCTTTGGCCGCTCATTTTATGTCGTCTATCGCCTCGTGCGAATTTGCAATTGCATCGCTCTACCTAAGGAAGTGACATCATGGGTGCTGTTCCCAAGCGAAAAGTATCGAAGGCGCGCCGCGACAAGCGGCGCACACACGATGCGTTGAGCCTCTACCATCTCGTTGCCTGCCCCGACTGCGGCGAGATGCGGCGCGCGCATCACGTCTGCCCCAGTTGCGGCAAATACAACGGCCGGCAGATCCTGCCCGAACGCGAAGAATAAAGCGGAAGGATGGAGGATGAAGGCTGGAGGATAAAGAAGGCCGCGCGGGCGGCTTCATTCTTCCGCCTTCATCCTTCATCCTTCGTTATGAATGTCCACCGCCTTCCTCTTCCCCGGCCAGGGTTCCCAATTCGCCGGCATGGGTCGCGATCTCTACGAGCGCGAACCCGTCGCCCGCGCCCTCTACGATGAGGCCGATGCTCGCCTCGGCTTCGGGCTGGCGCGGCTGTGCTTCGACGGGCCGGAAGAGGCCCTGACCGACACGGCCGTCCAGCAGCCCGCTCTCTTCACCACCAGCCTGGCCGCCTGGGCCGTGCTATTGGCGCGCGGCGAGGCCGGCGCGGCTTTCCTGGCCGGCCATTCTCTGGGCGAGTTTTCCGCCCTGGCGGCGGCCGGGGCGCTGACGTTCGCCGACGGTCTGGCCCTGGTGCGGCGGCGCGGCGAGCTGATGAAGCTGGCCGGCGCGCGCGCGCCGGGGGGCATGGCCGCCATCCTGGGGCTGGACGCCGCGCCCGTGGCCCAGGTTTGCGCCACCGTGGCCGAGGCTACCGGCCGCTTCGTCGGCGTGGCTAACGACAACTGTCCCGGCCAGGTAGTCATCACCGGCGACGAGATGGCCCTGGTCGAAGCCATGAGCCAACTAACCGCGGCCGGGGCGCGCAAAGTCGTGCGCCTGCCTATCTCCATCGCCGCCCACTCGCCGCTCATGGCCGCCGTGGCCGACGACTTCGCCGCCGCCGTCGAGACCACGCCGCTGACGGCCGCGCGCATCCCCGTCATCGCCAACGTCTCCGCCGAACCACTCACCACTCCCGACGCCATCCGCACCGAACTGAAGGCCCAACTGACCGCCCCCGTGCAGTGGACCCGCTCCGTGCGCGCCCTGGCCACCGCGGGTGTGGCCGCCTACGTCGAGGTCGGGCCGGGCGATGTGCTCCTCGGCCTGGTCAAACGCATCGACCGCGATGCTCGCCGGACAAAGTTCAGCCTGACTCCGCTCGCCTAGCCCCCAGGATTTTCGCCTCTTTGCGCCGGCGCGTCTTTGCGCTACTCTTTGCTTATGCTATTGGAAGACAAAGTTGCCATCATCACCGGCGCTTCGCGCGGCATCGGCCGGGCCATCGCCGAGACGCTGGCCGCCGAGGGCGCGACCGTGGTCGTCAATTACCAGTCGAGCGCCGCCGCGGCCGAGGCGGTCGTTGCCGGCATCCGCGAGCGGGGCGGCCAGGCGCTGGCCGTGGCCGCCGACGTCAGCGACACGGCCGCGGCCGAGGGCCTGATTCGGGCCACGCTGGAGGCCTACGACCACATCGACATCGTCGTCAACAACGCCGGCACCACCCGCGACACGCTGCTCCTGTCGATGAAGGAAGAGCAGTGGGATGTGGTCATCGACACCAACCTGAAGAGCGTCTTCAATGTCTGCAAGGCCGCCGCCCGGCCGATGCTGCGACGCAAGAAGGGCGGGCGAATCATCAACATCTCGTCCGTCTCCGGCATTGTCGGCCAGCCGGGCCAGACCAACTACGCCGCGTCAAAGGCGGGCATCATCGGCTTCTCCAAGTCGCTGGCCAAAGAGCTAGGTTCGCGGGGCATCACCGTCAACGTCGTTGCCCCCGGCTTCGTGCTCACCGACCTGACGGCGAACCTATCCGAAGACCTGGTCAAGCAGACGCTGGCGTACATTCCCCTCGGCCGCTGGGGCGAGGCGCAAGAAGTGGCCCATGCCGTGGCCTTCCTGGCCTCCGGGCGGGCGGCCTACATCACCGGCGAGGTGTTGCGCGTAGATGGAGGAATTGGGACATGAGCGAAAGACAAGAGAGCATTGGCCGCATCGAGGTGACACCGGAAGTGCTGGTCACCATCGCCCGCTATGCCGTCCAGGAGATCGAAGGCGTGCAACAACTGATTCCGGCGCCGGCCGACATGGCCCGCCTCTTCCAGCGCAGCCTGCGGCAAGACGGCGTTTTGTTGGATTTGAACGAAAATAAGTTACGCTTCAATATCTATGTTATAATGGCTCCGCACGTGAACCTGCTGGAGACGAGCCGGGCGATTCAACATGCTGTCTCCGAGGCGATCGACACGATGGTGGGCATTCCGGTCGATGCCGTGAATGTATTTGTCGAAGATGTTCATTACAACAAGGGAGAGGTTGTTTAGTCTCCCTGGTGAGAGCTTGGTCAGCGGCTAACACCAGGCTCCCGGAAGGTTAAGAGAATGAAGACCAGGCGTCGGGCGCGTCGCGTAACCTTAGAAACGCTGTACGAATACGACATCGCCAACCACGATCCAGACGAAGTGCTGCAACTTCGGTTGGAAGACAGCCCAATGGAACGCGCCGGAGTCGATTTCGCCACCAAACTGGTTCACGGCGTCATCGAGTACCAGACGCACATGGATCGACTCATCGCCCGCTTCGCGCCGGAGTGGCCGCTGGACCAGATGGCGGTCATCGACCGCAACGTCCTACGCATCGCCATGTATGAGTTCCTTGTGACGGACGAGACGCCGGTCAAGGTAGCCATCAACGAGGCGGTCGAACTGGCCAAGGTCTACGGCAGCGACAGCGCCCCCCGCTTCATCAACGGCGTCCTGGGCACGCTGGCCGATCACCTCGACGACCTCAAGCGCGAGGTGCAGCGAGAGGCGGCGCTGGGCGTGGCCGCTTAGGCGGGCGGCTCAGGCGTACCGCAGGCGGATGCGAGCAGGCCTCCCGGCCTGTTTTGTTTTGGCAGCCGCTTTTACGGCCCCTGACAGGTGGCCAGCACTTATCTCCCCTTTGTGTTATAATCTCTCGATATAGTCTTCTCAACTATGAGTGCAGCAAATACACCTCCCCGGCCCACCCCACAGGCGAATATGTCCCCTGCGCGCAGCGGCGGCTCGTTCGCGACGGTCGAACCGCCGCGGTCGGCGTCGGTCTATGACCAGCCGGACATGAGCTACGGCGCTAGCCACTCCACCTATCAGCCCACGGCCGAACAACTAGCCCGCGACGAGGCTCGCCGCGCCTACTGGCGGCGCAACGTCAAGACGCCCATCCTCATCGGCGCGCTGCTCGTCGTCGCGCTGGTGGTCGTCCTGGTGCTGCTGGCTTTCGCCGCCCCGCGCCTGGGGCTGACGACGCCGGCGGCGCGGTCGCTGCTGGCCGGACTGGCCGGGTTGACCATTATCCTACTGACCATCCCCCTCATTGCCCTGGCGAGCTTACTGCCGCTGACCTGGCTGGCGCTGGCCTATCGCCGCCGCGACCAGCGCAAGCTCAACCCGCAGACGGGGCCGATGGCCTACCGCAGCCGCGTGCAAACGCTGCTGTGGCAACTAGACCACTTGCTGGACACCGCCGAACGAGGCGTGATTCAGGGTGGTGCGCGGCTCTCCCGGCCGCTGATCACCCTCCACGCTCGCGCCGACTACTGGCGCACCTTCGCCCGCGCTGTCCGGCGCAACTTCACACGGAGCAACTAAAATGGAAAAAGTCGATAAGACACTGAACCAGGAGCTGGCCTCGATGGACGATTCCCAGGACTGGGAACGGCGCGTCATCCTCGCCGGCGGCATCCTTGGCGCGTTTGTCGGCGTTGTCACCTCGCTACTGCTGATCCGCACCTCACGCGAGGCGCACTCCGGCCCGCCGGCCATCAACACCAGCGACGCCTTCAAGGTCGGCATCACGGCCATCGGTCTGGTGCGCTCCATTGCTGCTCTGGGAGACAGACAACGATAATTGCAAGGAGCAAATCGCATGACCAATGATCCCGGATCGACCCGACGCGGCCGATCCAGCGGGGCATCCCAACCGGCACGTCCGGTTGCGGCGCGACCCCCCAAGCGTCCTTCGCCCCAATGGCGGCGAATGGACCTTCACCTTCACACTCCCGGCTCAAACGACTATCAAGAGCCACACATCAGTTACCTTGACATCCTGCGCCAGGCTTCGGCTCGCGGCCTCGATATCATCGCTATCACTGACCACAATACCGTCGCCGGCTACGCCGCCATGCAAAAAGAGGTCGAGCAACTGCTATGGCTGGAAAGCCGCAGTCGCATCGACCCGCTGGAACAGCGCCAGCTGGACGAGTACCGGCGCGTGCTGGACAAGCTGCTCGTCCTGCCCGGCTTCGAGTTCACCGCCACCTTCGGTTTTCATATTCTGGGCATCTTCCCGCCGGAGACGCCGGTGAGCTATCTGGAGCATCTGCTGCTGACGCTGCGCGTGCCGCCGACGCTGCTGCGCGAGGGCAGCTCAACCGTGGGCGCGACGTCCGACGTGCTGACCGCCTACCACGTCATCAACGAGGCTGGCGGGCTGGTCATCGCCGCCCATGTCAATTCGGGCAACGGCGTGATGATGCGCGGCCTCGATTTCGGCGGGCAAACGCGCGTCGCCTACACGCAGGACCCCAACGTCCACGCGCTGGAGGTGACCGACCTGGAAAAGCGCGGCAATCAGACGACGCGTCGCTTCTTCGACGGCAGCAAGCCGGAGTACCCACGGCCGATGCGCTGCATCCAGGGTTCCGACGCCCACCGGCTCATCCGTGAATCGTCCACGTCGCCTTACCTGGGCGTCGGCGACCGCGTGACCGAGGTGCTGTTGGAGGAAGTGTCTTTCGAGGCGCTGGCCCGCGTCATTCGCGGCAACGACCACTCCCTGACCCGGCCCTATCGCGGCACGGCCAAGGCGGTCGATTTCGTCCAGCTGGCCCGCGAGGAAGGCGAATCGCTAGTGCAGGCCTTCCATCCCAATATCAACCAGCGCGGTGGCCATCTGGACAACATCCTGCGCGACATCTGCGCCATGGCCAACACCAACGGCGGCACGATCTACATTGGCGTGCCGGCCGATTCGAAGACCAAGGTGGAGGGCGTGCGCGAGCCGGCCAAAGCCATCGAATCGCTGCGAACCACCCTGGCCAAACGTTTCAGTCCAGAACCGCCGGTGCAGATCGACAGCCTGCCCACACAGAGCACGACCGTCGTCCGCGTCACCGTGACGCCTGGCCCCGACGCGCCCTACGCCATCGACTACAACCTGTTCTACGTGCGCGACGAGACAGAGACAACGCTGGCCGTGCGCGACGAGATCGTCCGGATGGTCGAGCGCGGACTGGAGCGCCGGGCGGGCCAGGTCGCGCCGGTCGACCAACCGCCGCGGCCGGCGCCCGCACCCCCACCCGCCCCCGCCCCGCGCGCTGACCGCCGCCGCTCCGAAGCGGCCCGATCGACGCCCGCGGAGAAACCGCCGCCGGCCAACCCACCGGCGACCAACGGCAAGCTAGAGCGGCCGCGCACCGGCGTTGAGATCGTCGAGAGCCAGGAGCGCGACGGCGCGGTCTATCACATCCTGCGCGACCTGCGCAGCGGCAACCTGATCAACAACGTCACCCGCTCGTCGGCGCGGCGGTTGTGGCACTACGCCATCACCCAGGCGGAGACAGCCCCGCCCGACCTGAGCAGCGTCCAGTGGCGACAGAACGTCGCCGTACTCAACCGGCGGGCGAAGGGCAATTCGACACTCTATGACCTGGCCGTGCGCGCCGATGACGGCCTTCACGTCTACTATGGCGTCACCGACAGCGGGCTAAACGAGGAATGGCTGGCCCTGGTTGAGGAGCCGCGGAGCGAATGAGGCGGGTCGGCATCCTGACTATCAGCGACCGGGCCGCGGCCGGCGACTACGTTGACCAGAGCGGGCCGGCGGCGGCCGAGGGCGTCGCCACGGCCACGGGCTGGCCCATCGAACGGCGGGCGGTCGTCCCCGACGACTTTGACGCCATCGTGCGCACGCTACGCCAGTGGTGCGACGACGGGCTGGAGTTGGTGCTGACCAGCGGCGGCACCGGCTTCGCCCCGCGCGACGTGACGCCGGAGGCGACGCGAGCGGTCATCGAGCGCGATGCGCCGGGCATTGCCGAGGCGCTGCGGGCCGAGAGCCTGCGCGTGACCCGCCACGCCATGCTGTCGCGGGCCGTGGCTGGTCTGCGCGGCCAGACGCTCATCATCAACTTGCCCGGCAACCCCAAGGCCGTGCGCGAGAACCTAGCTGTCTTGCTGCCCGTCCTGCCCCATGCCCTTGACCTCCTGACCGCCCGCCCCGAAAGCGGCCAGGACCACCGCGCCGTCTGACCGCGGCCCACCAACCCATGCTCCACCGTCTCATTCCCACCAACGACATCACCCTCCATACCGTCATGGACGGCCCGGAGGACGGCCCGCTCGTTCTGCTGCTCCACGGCTTTCCAGAGTTCTGGTACGGCTGGCGGCAGCAGATCCCGGAGCTGGCGGCGGCCGGTTTCCGCGTCTGGGCGCCCGACCAGCGCGGCTATAATCTCAGCGACCGGCCGCGCCCGCTGTCGGCCTACACACTCAACGTGTTGGCCGCCGACGTGCTGGGCCTGATCGAGGCCAGCGGCCGGGAGCGCGTCTACCTGGCCGGCCACGACTGGGGGGCGATGGTGGCCTGGTGGGTGGCCCTGGTCGCGCCGCATCGGCTGCACCGGCTGGCCATCCTCAACGTCCCCCACCCCACGGTCATGCGCAAGCACCTCATGACCGACCCGGCGCAGATGTCGCGCAGCCTCTATGTCGCCTTCTTCCAGCTACCGGGGCTGCCGGAGGCGCTGCTGAAGGCCAACGACTGGCGGTTGCTGGCGCGCACCTTGCAGGATACCAGCCTGCCGGGCACGTTCAGTGACGCCGACCTGGAGGAGTACCGCCGGGCCTGGTCGCGGCCGGGGGTCATGACGACCATGCTCAACTGGTATCGCGCCCTGGTACGGCGGCCGCCGGCCGAGCAACCGTACCCCCGCGTGATCGTGCCGACGACGATCCTGTGGGGTATGAAGGACTTCGCCCTGCGCGCGGTCATGGCTGAGGAGAGCGCCGCGCTGTGCGACGACGGCGAGCTAATCCCCTTTCCAGACAACACCCACTGGTTGCAACACGAGGCCGCGGCCGCGGTCAGTGAGACGCTCATCAGCCGCTTCCGCGCCCAGCCCTAACCACGCGGCGCGGGAGCGGCTACAATTGACGTCATGCGTTCTGATCCGTTGCGCCTGCGCTCCGACCTGATCCTGTTGCTGACGGCGGCCATCTGGGGCCTGGCCTTCGTCGGCCAGCGGGCCGGCGTCGCGCACATGGGGCCATTCGCCTTTAACGCGCTGCGGTTCCTGGTCGGCGCGCTGGTGCTCACGCCGCTGATGCTGGTGGGCAAGGGACGGCGGGGCGCGGAGACCGGCCCCACGGCCCGGCCACGCCCGACGACCGCCCTCGGCCGCCTGGGCGGGGTCGCCGTTGGGATTGTGCTCTTCGCCGCCGCCGGACTGCAACAGGCCGGTATCGTCTTCACCACGGCGGGCAAAGCGGGCTTCATCACCAGCCTGTATGTCGTTATTGTGCCGCTGCTGGGGTTGGCGCTGGGGCGGCGCGCGCCGGGGGCGACGTGGGTCGGGGCGTTGCTGGCCGCCGCCGGCCTTTACTTTCTGACCATGCAAGGCGCGTTCCGCATGGCCGCCGGCGATCTGCTGGTGCTGATCGGCGCATTTCTATGGGCCGCGCACATGCTCCTGCTCGGCCACCTCTCGCCCGGCCGCGACCCCATCCGGCTGGCCTTTACTCAGTTCATCACCTGCGCCGCGCTCAGCGGGCTGGTCGCGCTGCTGTTGGAAACGACAACGGCCGCCGGCATACGCGCCGCGGCGCTGCCCATTCTCTACACCGGTATCTTCTCCGTCGGCGTCGGCTACACGCTGCAAGTCGTCGGCCAACGCCACGCGCCGCCGGCCGACGCGGCCATCCTGCTCAGCATGGAGGCCGTCTTTGCCGTGCTGGGCGGCCGGCTGCTGCTGGGCGAACACCTGACCGCCCGTGCCCTGGCCGGCTGCGTCCTGATGCTGGCCGGCATCCTCATCTCCCAACTGTGGCCCACGCGCAAGCCGGCGGCCGCTCACTCGCCCCTGCCCACGGACCACTGACCATCAGCCTATGGAAACGCCAACCGCCAGCCTCCAACTCAAACCGGGCCGCGACAAGCCCGTCCACAACCGCCATCCGTGGGTCTTCTCCGGCGCGATCGGCCGCCTGCGCGGCGACCCGCAGCCGGGCGACCTCATCACAGTCACCGACGCGCACGACAAGCCCCTGGCCACAGCCACCTTCAACCCCAAGTCGCAGATCGTCGCCCGAATTCTCTCCTGGGATCCGGCCGAGCCGATCGACGACGCCTTCTGGGGCCAACGCCTGGAACGCGCCATCGCCGGCCGCGCTGCCCTGGGCCTCTCCGGGGAGGCGGGCACTGCCGGAGACACGCTCCCTGCGCTGACCGACGCCTACCGCCTCGTCAACGCCGAATCCGACCTCCTGCCCGGCCTCATCGTCGATCGCTACGGCGACTATCTGGTCATGCAGTGCCTGACGCTGGGCATCGACCGGCGCAAGGCGATTCTGGTGGAGCAACTGGCGGCGCTGTTGCGTCCGGCGGGCATCCTGGAGCGGTCGGACGTGGACGTGCGCGGCAAGGAGGGGTTGCCGCGCCTGGTCGAATTGCGCCACGGCCAGCCCCCGCCGCCGGAGATGACCATCCACGAGAACGGCCACGCCTTCCTCGTCGATGTCTGGCGCGGGCACAAGACGGGCTTCTATCTGGACCAGCGCGACAATCGCGCCGCCGTCGGCCGGCCGGCGCTGCTGGCCGGGCGCGAGGTGCTCAACGTCTTCGCCTACACCGGCGCGTTCGGCGTCTATGCCGCGGCGGCCGGGGCGGCGCGCGTCACCCAGGTCGATAGCTCCGCGCCCGCGCTGGAAGTGGCCGAACGCAACATGGCCCTCAACGGCCTCGAGCGGCCGGACGACGAGCTGATCGCCGGCGACGCCTTCGAGGTGCTGCGCTACTACCGCGAGACAGGGCGGCAATTCGATGTGGTTGTCCTCGACCCGCCCAAGTTCGCCCACAGTCAGGGACAGGTGGAGCGGGCTTGCCGTGGCTACAAGGACCTCAACTGGCTGGCGCTGCGGCTGTTGCGGCCGGGCGGGCTGCTGGTGACGTTCTCCTGCTCCGGCCTCGTCTCGGCCGACCTCTTCCAGAAGGTCGTCTTCGGCGCGGCCGTCGATGCCGGGCGCGACGTGCAGATTCTGCAACATCTGGGGCAGGCGGCCGACCATCCGGTACTGCTGTCGTTCCCCGAGTCGGCCTATCTGAAGGGGCTGCTCGGCCGGGTGTGGTAGCGTGCGCGCCTCGGTCATTATCCCCAGCCTGAACGCGCCGACACTGGGCCGGGCGCTGCGGGCTGTCGCCGCGGGCACGGAACTGCCGGACGAAGTCATCGTCGTCGGCCGCGACGAGGCCGGTGCGCTGAACGCCTACTCCCCGCCCTCTGGGAGGGGGCCAGGGCGAGGGGTGCGCTTCATCGACACCGCCGCGCCGGTTTGCGCCGCGCGGGCGCGCAATCTGGGCCTGGCCGCGGCCACGGGCGAGCTGTTGCTGCTGCTCGATGCCGACTGCATCCCCCAAGCCGACTGGCTGGCCACCCACCGCGCCCGCCACGCCGCCGGGGAGCAAGTCGTCGGCGGCGCGGTGGCGCTGGCCGGGGCCAACTACTGGGCCCAGAGCGACAACGTGTCCATGTTCCACGAGTTCGTCCCCCCATTGCCAGCCGGGCCACGCTTTCTGCTGCCGACGTTGAACCTGAGCCTGCGGCGGGAGGTTTTCGCCGCCGTGGGGGGCATGGACGAGTCCTTCCCCGGCGCAGCGGCCGAAGACGCCGACTGGACCATCCGCATCCGCCGCGCCGGCTACCGGCTCTGGTTCGACCCCGCGGCCGTCGTCGCCCACAGCCCGGCGCGCACCACCCGCGCCGACGTCGCCCGCCACTGGCGTAACCTGGGCCACAACGCCGTCCGCGTGCGGCTGCGCTACCCGGAGGAGTTCGGCACACCGGCCGGCGCGCGGCGGGCGAACTGGTGGCGGCGGCTGTCGCCGCTCATTGCCGCGCGCATCACCATTGGCGTGTATGCCAAGCGCCCCCTCTGGCGCTATTGGGCCAGCCTGCCCGTCGTCTACGCCAGCAAGATGCTCTACTGCTTCGGCGCGGCGCGGGCCATCGATAGCGGCTTCGCCACCCAGCCATGAACGCCGACGCCGTGGCCATCGTCATCGTCGCCTGGAACCAGCTCGACAAGACGCTCGACTGTCTGGCCAGTGTCGCCGCGCTGCGCCGGCCGGCCGGCCGCGTCGTGCTGGTGGACAACGGCAGCGCGCCGCCCCTGGCGGCAGCCGTGGCCGGGCGCTTCCCGACGGTGGAAGTGCTCAGGCTGCCGAGCAACCTGGGCTTTGCCGGCGGCTACAACGCCGGGCTGCGCCATGTCCTGACCGGCTCGCCGGCGGCCGTGCTGCTGCTCAACAACGACACCTTGCTGGCCCCGGACGCGCTCGACCATCTGATCGACGAGATGGAAGAGAAGAAGTTAACGCCAGGGCGCAAGGGCACGGGAACGCAAGGGACGGCTAAAGGTGCGGAACGCATAGGGCTGGTGACGGCGAAGATCTATTACGCCGCCGAGCCGGAGCGCATCTGGACGGTAGGGGCGAACCTGAACGTCTTCCTCGACCTGAAGGACGGCGGCCAGGGGCAGCGCGACACTGGCCAATGGGCCGCCCCGCGCGACGTGGACTTCGCGCCCTTCTGCGGCATCCTCATCCGGCGCGAGGTCTTTGAGACGGTCGGGCTGCTGGACGAGAACTTCTTTCTTTACTACGAGGACATGGACTACTGCCGGCGGGCGCGGCGGGCGGGCTGGCGCATTCGCCTGTGCCCGCCGGCCCACATTCTCCACGCCGTCAGCGCCAGCAGCGGCGGCCGCGACAGCCCTCTGGAGCGCTATTGGATGGCCCAGAGCAGCGGGCGCTACTTCCGCAAGCACGGCCGCGGCCCGCGGCTGCTGCTCATCGTCCCTTTCCGGCTGGCCAGCGCCTTCAAAATGACGGCGCGACTGCTGCTGGCGGGCAAGGGCGTGGCCCTGCGGGCCTACTGGCGCGGGCTGTGGCTGGGCTGGCGCACGGGCCGGGCGACGACGCCACCGCCGGCCTGGGTTGGCGGCGCGGGTGAGCGGGAGGAAGCATGAGCGACCGGCTGGCGCGCCTGGGTCTGGTTGTCCTGCTGCTGGCCGGCTTCGGCCTGCGCATCCACGGCCTGGGGCGCGACGGGCTGCACCTCGACGAGGCCGGACAGGCGTGGGCCGCCACGCAGCCGACGCTGGCCGGCATGGTGGCCATCGAGCGCACCCACGTCATGGCCATGCCGCTAGATTACCTCATCACCCGCGCGCTGGCCGCCATCAGCGACAACGAGTTTGTCCTACGACTGGCGTCGGCCGCCTGGGCGACGCTGAATATCGCCGCGCTCTACGCGCTGACGAAGTGGCTGACCGGCCGGCCAACGACGGCGCTGCTGGCCGCGTTGCTGCTGGCCGTGTCGCCGCTACACATCGGCTATGCGCAAGTGCTGCGCTTCTACGCCTCCCTGTCGACGTTCTACGCTCTGGCCTGTCTGTTGCTCTACCGCGCCCTGCGCCGGCCGTCGGGCAACCGCTGGGCGGCCTTCGGCCTGGCCGCGCTGATTGGCTCTTACTTCCACCCCTTCGTGCTGACGGCGGCCGTCAATGGCGCGGTCTATTTCCTCCTGGCCGGGCCGGCGCGGCCAGAAAACCGGGCCGCCCTGGGACGTTTCCTCGGCGTGATGCTCGTGGTCGTGGCCCTATTCCTGCCCGGCTATCTTGTCTTCGGGGTGCAGCACCAGTACGACTTCGAACCCTTCCAGTTCAGCGGCTCGCTGCGCAGCGTGCTTCTGGGCGGGCTGGACTGGACGACGACCGTCAACATCTCGTCCGCCGGGCGGCTGGCGGCCGTGTGGCGCTGGGCAAACGCCGGCTTCGCCACGCTGGGACTGGCCGTGCTGCTGCGCCGCCGGCAAGTGATGGCCCTGAGCCTGCCACTGGGCGCGGCCGCCATCGTCGGCGTTATCCTGGCCGGGGTGGTACTCAGCGGTTACTGGCTACTGCCGCGACAGCTTTTCCACCTGACGCAGGTGGGCATCTTCCTGGCGGCCGTGGGCGCGCGCGGCGCGGCGCGGGCGCTGACGGGCGGGCTGGGTAGCGCGGGGCAGCGACGGGCGGCGCGGCTGGCGGTCGTTGGGGCACTGGGCGTTGGCGCAGCCGTCGCGGCGCGGCCGACGTTGCAGCACTTCTATACGACACTCGCTTCCACCGGCCGCGAGGCCGCCGGGGCGCTGCTGGCCAACTACCAGCCGGGCGCGCCGGTCTACATCATCCCCGGCTACGAGCGGCAGTCGTTACAGTATTACCTCGACCGGCCCACGGCCGCCCCGCCGGGCATCCGCGTGCAGCCGGTGACGCCAGAGGCGCTGGCGGCCACGGCCGGCGACGAGACGATCTTTCTGGTGCTCCTGGGCGGCTCGCCGGACGAACTGGCCAGCTATGCCGGGCTGGGCTTCCGCGTGCTGTACGACGATCCGGCGCTGGGCGGGCGACGTTACATCTTGCTGGCGCGCGGCGCGGCCGAGCCATAGTCCCCCGCTAGAGCAGCTCGATGGCCGCCTGCAAGTAGCGCCGCGTCCCCGCCAGCAGCCGGTACTGGAAGCGGTAGGACGAGGTGAAGTCCTCCAGGGCGCGGAACTCGTGGCTAACCCCGTAAGCCGACCCCAACTCGTCGAACAGGATGACATCGCCAGGGCGCAGCCGGGGGGCCAAGGTCGTCAGCACGTAGAGCGTCGATGTGTAGAGGTCGGCGTCGAGGTGGATGACTGTGCGCCGGTCGAGCGCTTCACGCGCCAGGAACGGCGGCAACGCATCCTGGAACAGGCCGATCTCCAGCCCCACGCGCGGGTCGTCGAAGGTCGGAACCTGACCGTGCGTCGTGAACGTGCCCGCGGGCAGACCGACCCAGGCATCCGGCAGGCCAGTAAAGACATCGAAGCCATAGAAGCGCGTGGTGGGGTCGCTGTTGTGTTCGGCCCACCAGCGCAACGACTCGCCGTGGTAGACGCCGAACTCCAGGTAATCGATCGGCCCGCCCAAACCGTGCTCGTCAATGACGTACTGGTAGAGGTCGAAGCGCGTGGGCAGCGCCGGCGCGGCGGCGCGGGCCTTAGACCAGTGGTAGAAGCGTGAGGAGTAAACGGCCCGCAGCAGCCACTCCTCGGCCGGCCGGGCCAGCCCAAAGAGCCGGGCTTTGGACGACGGGGACCAGGGTTGGGCGCGGCCGGGGGTGTCGGAGGGTATCGTCAATGGAACTCCATGGTGAATAGTCGTCGGGCGACGGGAGTCGCCGTGGTCTTTAATCAACATCCGATTCTAGCACGGTTAGCGGCCGACGAACACACGGCAGAACAGCTCATGGCCGGCGCGGATAAGAGGGCTTCTGAATCCGCGACCGCCGCGTTCAATTCTCCCCGGTTGGCGGCGGGCGAGCGGGCCGGTACAATGATGGCTTGGGGACGAGCCGCGCCGCTGGACGGGCCGACCGCCCACGACGCCACACAAGATACGAGAGCACCCATGCGACTAGGACGAGAGGGGCAATTGGCCCTGCTGCCCAAGTGGGTCAGCGAAAAGCTGGACGTTCATTTGTGGGAGACCAACCGCTTGCTGGCCCAGGCCCAGGCGGAGTTGCCGCCCGGCGCGCGCCTGCTGGACGCAGGCTCCGGCGAGGGGCAATATCACCACTACTTCGAGCACCTGCGCTACGTCGGTGTAGACCTGGCCGTGGGCGACCAGACGTGGGACTACACCGGGCTGGACACCCAAGCCGACCTGTCGCGCCTGCCCTTCGTCGACGACAGCTTCGACGCCGCCGTCTGCTTCCAGGTGCTGGAGCATGTCAACGAGCCGGCGCTGGTCATTGGCGAGATCGGCCGCGTCCTGCGGCCCGGCGGCCGCTTCTACCTGTCCGCGCCAATGGCCTGGCACCAGCACCAGAAACCCCACGACTTCTTTCGATACACGTCCTACGGCTTCACCCATCTGATCGAGAAGGCCGGCATGCGCGTCGTCGAGATGCGGCCGTGGGGCGGCTACTTCTGGTTCCTGTCGTTCAACTTCCAGATGATGCACGACCGCCTCTTTCCGCGTGGCGACAACGACCTGGCCTACTTACTGAAGCTACCGCTCATCCTGCCCATCTACCTGGTCTTCTTTCTGCTGCTGCCGCTGTTGCTGTTCTACCTCGACCGGCTCGACCCGGTGAAGGATCACACGTTGGGCTGGGCCTGCATCGCCGAGAAGCTCCCCGCCGATGAACACCATCCAGCGCCTGCTTAGCAACACCTTCCTGGCGTTTGCGAGCAGCGTCCTCGTCAAGGCGGGCAACGCCCTGCTGTTCATCCTCATCGGCCGCCAACTCGGCCCGGCGGCGTCGGGCAGCTTCAGCCTGGCCACGACCTACTTCACTTTCGTCTTCGGCCTGTCGGCGCTGGGGCTGCACGAGATCATGGTGCGCGAGGTGCCGGCGCGGCGCGAGGAAAGCGGCCGCTACCTGGTCAATTACGTGGCCTTGCGCGTGGTCCTGTCGGCGGCCGTCTATGGCCTGCTGGTGCTGGGCCTGCGGCTGTTGTCGCCCTACTCTGAGGCGACGACGCAGGTCATCCTCATTCTGGGACTGGCGGCCGTGCCCGAAGCGGTCTTCAGCATGTCGCAGTCGCTCTTCGAGGCCCATGAGCGACTGCTGACGCCACTGCTCGCCGCGACTGTCAGCACGGCGGTCAAGCTGGTCGCGGGCTTCTGGTTGCTGCGGGCGGGGGCGAATGTCGTGCAAATCGCCTGGGTTGTACCGCTGGCGTCGTTGCTGGGCCTATTCGTCTTTGGGTTGGGGCTGGCGCGCCTCTTTCGGCGGGCGGGGCCACAGCTGCCGGCGCGGCTGGACCTGGCCTTCCTGCGCCACCACCTGGGCTACATGCCCAGCTTCTTCATCATCCAGTTATTCTCCCTGCTCGATTACCAGGCCGACATCCTGCTCATCTCCCTGCTGCTGACCGAGAACGACGTTGGCCTCTACGCCGCGGCGCAGACCATCTTGCTGGGCTTCAACCTGATGCCCGTGGCCGTGCGCACGGCGATCTATCCGGTGATGAGTCGCTACTACTACCAGGCTCCGGACAAGCTGGCCGTGCTCAACGACAAGCTCAGCCGCTACCTGCTGGCCGTCATCCTGCCGGTGGCCACGGGCGTAACGCTGCTGGCCGGGCCGATCATCGCCCTGATCTTTGGGCCGGCGTTTGGGCCGGCGACGCCGGTGCTGCAAGTATCCATCTGGGCCATCGTCTTCCTGTTCCTCAACGTGCCCCATTCGCGGCTGGCGCTCATCTACAACCGCCAGCGCGACGCGGCCATCCTGTTGAGCATCACCACGGGCCTGAATCTGGCGCTCAACCTCGTGCTTATCCCGCGGGCGGGCATCCTGGGCGCGGCCGTGGCCCGGCTGCTGGCAAGTCTGGCGTTGTTCCTGGTCTTCTACGTCTATGCGCAGACACGCATCACGCAGGTCAGTCTGCTGGCGTCGCCCGTCCGGCCGCTGCTGGCCACAGCGGCCATGGCCGCGGCCGTGTGGCCCTTGCGCGCCCAGCCGCTGGCCATCCCCATCGCCGCGGGCGTCTTCGTCTACGGCATCGCCGCCCTGCTGTTCGATCTCGTGCCCAAAGACGACCGAATCTACTGGCGAGAGGTGATTCGGAGGCGCTAATCGGGCAGATTACTCCCCGAAATACTCCAAACGGATGATTGCTTCGGGGCAATGATCGCCTAGAATGCTAGTGTTCGTAAAACTGGATGTTCAGGTTCTAAGGAGATAACTATGCTTAAGAAGACCTTCGTTCTCGTATTAGCCCTATTGCTGGTCATGGTCGGCATCGTGTCGGCCCAATCCGGCAACCTGCCGGGTTCCGGCTGGTGGTCTGGGCAGCAGATTCAGAACGTCGGTACGGCCAATGCGTCGGTCCTGTTCACCGCTTACGATGATCAGGGCAACGACTATGCCTGTGGCAACGCCAAGTCTGCCCAGCCTGGCCAATCGGTCAACTTCCTGACCAACACCGACTGCACCGTGCCCGCCGGCTTCGTCGGCTCGGCCGTTGTCAGCGCCGATCAGCCCATCGCCGCCATCGTCAACGTCGTCAACATGCCCAGCGGCCGGGCCGCCGGTATGTACCGCGGCACCGACGGCGCCGACGTGGCCAACTCGATCGCCTTCCCGTTGATGAAGAGCAACTACTTCGGTCGCTCGACGACGCTCTATATCCAGAACGCCAGCAGCAGCCCGAACACCATCAACGTCACCGTTAAGGTCGGCGCTTCGAACTTCACCAAGACGTTCAACAATGTTCCGGCCAATGCCATGGTGCTCGTCGGCCCGGCCGACACCAACCCGGCGATGGGCAACAACACCGTCGGTAGCGCCACTGTCACCGGCACCGGCCCGATGGCCGGCGCGGCGCTGGAGTACCAGAACGCCGTGGCCCTGGGCAGCAACCTGCACGCCTACACCGCCTTCGCGCCGTCCGACTTCGCGCCCAAGGCGTTCTGCCCGCTCATTCGTAACAACTACGCTCGGTTGAACACTGGCGTCCAGGCGCAGAACGTGTCCAACAGCCCCCAGGCGATCCGCCTGACCTACTCCTATCGCGTCAACAACACTGGCGCGGTGATGACCAAGGTCATCACCAGCCCCTCCGTGCCCGCGGGCGCTTCGACGACCTTCTTCACTCCGGCCAACGGCCTGCCGGATAAGGCTGTCGGTTCGGCCATGGTTGAGGGTGTCAACGGTGGTAACATCGCCGTCATCGTCAACGATGAGACCTTCACCCTGAATCCGAATCGTGTGGCCGCCTACACCTGCTTCCCGTCCAATGCCGCCACGATGAAGATCGCCCTGCCGCTCTACAAGGAGTTCTACTTCGGCGATACGTCCGGCATCCAGGTGCAGAATGTGGGCAACGCCGCGGCCAACATCAGCGTGACCTACTACCCGCCGAGCGGCGGTCCGGTGAAGTTCACGCAGAATAACGTTGCCGCCGGCGCGAGCGCGACCTTCTACAATGCTTCCGGCAGCAGCGCCGTCTCCGGTAACCCGGCCGTGCTGTTGCAGACCGCTGGTGGCGTTGTCGTCGAGTCGAACCAGCCCATCGTGGCCATCGTCAATGAGGAGCCGGGCACCAAGGCCGGCGCTCGTCCCGCCTCCACGCAGGACGCCAAGGTGTACGAAGGCTTCAATCAGTAAGAACCAAGCCGCATCCGGTTGAACGCGGACGGCCGTGTTCGGCCGTCTAAGAAGAAAAGGAGCCACCCCACCAGGTGGCTTCTTTTCTTGTCCCCTTTAGGCTAGAATCAAAATCATGCGTTCACAACTCAAACAAGCACCGCTATTCCTTCTGGGCTGCCTGTTGGCCCTGACTTTGCTGGCCGCCGGCTGTGGCGGCGCGCCCAACAACGCCACCGCGACCATTGCGCCAACCGCGCCGGCGGCCGGCGCGCTGGCCAGTAGCACGGCCCCGGCCGCGCCCGACGCCGCGCCCGACACAACGGGCGCTTACCCCGCGCCCGAGGCCGGCGGGGAGAGCCTGGGCGCTTATCCGTCCGAGGGCGAGGCGGCCGTGCCGGCCGAGGGTTATCCCGCGCCCGCGGCCGAGGAAGCTTTGCTGGAGCCGCGCTTCCGCATCGACCAGCCCGTGACCGCGGCCATGACGACCGTCACCGGCCAGGCGCCGCCGAACCTGGTACTGGCCGTGCTCGACGTCACCTATGGCGGCGCGCCGCTGGGCCAGGGCCGCAGCGACGAGAACGGCGCGTTCGCCATCCCCGTCAGCGGCCTGACCGTGGGTAACCGCATCGGACTGGCCATCGGCGAGCTGCCGGCGGGCATGGACATCGCCCAGACGGCCGAGGCTTTCTTCCCCCATCGCGGCGAAGGTTTCCAGAACTTGCCCAATCTCGGCGTCTTCTACGACACGACACTGGTGCAGCCCTAATCAATAACGGCCGGCCGCCCCAGGGCGGCCGGCCGTTTCGCTTGTGCGGCGCGCCCATGCTCATCCTCCTCGTCAGCCTACCCCTGCTGCTGCTCATCCTCCTGGCTAACTGGGTGACGGCGCGCGGCGACGCAGGGGCGCGAACGGTGTTCAACCTGCTCCAATTTCTGGCCGGGGCACTGCTGGTCGTCGCGGGCGCGGCGCTACCCTTCTGGACGGGGCTGGCCACGGCGCTGCCCGGCATGGATAGGCAACTGTTCACCCGTGGCCTGGGCAGCGCGGTACTGGTGACGGCCGGCCTGTGGGCGATGGTGGTCAGCCTGCGACCGGTGCGTGAATGGCTCCACCGCTTCCTACCGGCCCTGGATGCAGATTCATCCGTCCACACACTGGCGCTGGCCCTGGTGGGCTTCCTGGCGGCCAATGCGGCCCTGTCGCTGGCCCCAGGCCTGGCGTCGCTGGCCGAAGCCGACGTGCAGGCCACGTTGCCGGATGTGCTGGCCCAGGGGCTTGTCTTCGTGTTGGCCGCTTTCCTGGGCGTTGGCCTTCTCACCCGCCGCGGCGCGGCCGGTCTGAGGCAGCGGCTGGGTCTGCAACGCCCCACGGCCCGCCAACTCTGGACCGGCGTGCGCTGGATGGTCTTCTTTGTCTTCCTGCAGGGCTGCATCGGCGTCACCTGGACGCTGCTGTCGCCCGATCAGGCCGGGCAGGTCGGCGGCATCAGCCAGGAACTGCTGGGCAACTTCGACACGGTCGGGGAGTGGTTCTTGTTGGCCGCGGCCGCCGGACTGGGCGAGGAGTTGTTCTTTCGCGGCGCGCTCCAGCCCATCTTCGGCATCGTCCCGACCTCGCTCATCTTTGCCGTCTCGCACGTGCAATATGGCCTCAGCCCGGCCACGCTGGTGGTCTTTCTGCTCAGCATCATCCTGGGCATCATCCGCAAGCGCAGCAACACCACTGTCGCCATCCTTGTCCACAGCGGCTACAACTTCACCCTCGGCATGCTAAGTCTGCTGGCCATCTGGGCCCAGGCAAGGCTTGCGGGTTAGCCGGGGCCAGGCGTCGTTCTGAATCGAGGCCAGGCGGGCCAGAAATTCTCTGAACCGCGCCCATTCGCCAGCTACGCGCCAGGCGGGCCTTCAACCGGTTGCCTCTGGCACTGTTTGCCGCCCGTGAGACCATCTGCTATAATGCCCCTTGCAGTCGGGGCATGGCGCAGCTTGGTAGCGCGCTTCAATGGGGTTGAAGAGGTCGTGGGTTCGAGTCCCGCTGCCCCGACCTACCGTCAAGACGCTGCGTCCTTCACCGGCGCAGCGTTTTTGTTATCGTTCACAGGAGTGTGCTGCCTATGAGTAGTAAAGCGGCCCGCGTGCGCAGTGCGGTGATTGTTGTGCTGACTCTGATAGGGCTGTCGCTGATCGTCGTTGCCGTGACGGTCGAATTGCTCAACTTTAACCTGACGCCTGGCTTTGGTGTCCTGCAGACCTTGCTCTTCCTCGTCGGCATCACGGCGTTGACCATCGCCGCCTATCTGTGGATGAACGCGGCGCGGCCCGCGGATACACCCCGCTCCCTGCAAGCCGACATCGGGCTGCGGCTATCGTTGACGGGCTTGGTGTTCTCCTACGTGGCCGGCTTCGCCGACCTGATCCGCATCGGCACCCACGTCCAGCCGGACTTCGACCGCCCCTACATCGGCCCGCTCCAACTGGGCGGGCTGGTCTTCGGCCTGCTGGTGCTCATCGGCGGCATGGCGCTCTTCTACACCAGCCGCGGCAAGCGGCCGTCGTCGTCGATGGAGTTCATCCTCAACGGCAAGAAGTAGAGGCCGGGCGGTGTGGTCGCCGCCTACTGCAGACCGCTCAACTCAAACGGCTGGCTCAGTAGCGTGAACACGGCCGAGACGGAGCCGATCGGTCGCTGGTAGGTGACGGCGAACTGGAGCGTTTGGTTGGGAGGAACCGTCCACGGGAAGGGCGGGTTGGTGGCCACCAGCAGGTAGTCCGATCCCGTTGGCGTACGCAGCGAGAGGTCTTCGGCAGTAATGACCAGCGGCTGCGCGCCGACATTGGTCACCTGGCCAACGATGATCAGGTTGTTCAGATCGGGCGTAATCGTGGCCTCTTGCAGCGAGATGACGACACTCTGGCCGACATCGCCGCCGGCCGTGAAGGCCAGCACAGATTGGATTTGCGCCCCATCCGGCGCGGTGACCGTCCAGGTGAGTGTGGGGCTAACCAGGCCGGCCGGTATCTGGTAGCCGGCCGTGGCGCTGACCGATTGCCCGGCGTTGACGAAGCCACCCAGCGGCGGGAAGTTGCCCAGCCGGCTGGCGATGGGATTGAGAGCGTACTGGTTGCCCAACTCGTCCGACAGCGCGAAGCGATAGGCGCTCGTGTCGATGGCCGTCAGGCCCACGTTCTGGAGCACAAAGTCGATCAGGAAGAAACCGAACCCAGTGGGCGCTTCGGGCCGGTTGGTCAGGAAGGAGTTGGCCTGCACGGTGATTTGGGCGTCGCCCAATTGGGCCGTCTCGCCTAGCTGGATGACGTTGCTGGCGGCGCCGGAGCCGGCCGCAGCCACCTCGTAGCGCCCGCGCACCACCAGCCGGTCGGCCGCGTCGCCGCCCAACAGGATGAGCGAAATACCCGGCGATAGCTGGCTGAAGACGGTGCGGTCGTCGCTCGGCACGCGGCTGCGGCTGTCGAAGGCGAAGCTGTGTACCGTGCCGCCGCGCGTCGTCACGGTCATCTCGTTGCCCGGGGCCAGCGATTCCAGCAGCGCGCGGTTGGCCTCCGTATCGGGCAAGCCGAAAACGTAGTTGACCACTGTGCCAACCACCCAGGCGGCATTGGCGTCATCGATCTGCGGGTTCCACAGGCCGTCTACGCCGATGCTCTCCGGCTGGACGGGGCGTTGCTGATCGACTACGCCCAGCGTGGCGGGCATGTCGAGGGTGACGGTGAAGGTGCCGGTGTCACTGATGCCGACGATAACCGGCTGGCCCTGGGACGGGGCCGTGGTGGCGTTGGCGAAGGGCGTCGGCGCGCCGGTGGTCGCGCCACTCGCCGCCTGGTTGCCGCCGAGTGTTGGCCGCAACAGCAGGAAGCCCAGGATGCAGGCCGCCAACAGGGCCACAATGGCGACAATGGCCAGCAAAAGCAGGGCCGGATTGGCCGTCAGGCGCTGCATAGGGCTGCGGGTGGGGGGTTGCGAGTCGGCCGACATGGTTTTCTTACAGCTAAGACGCCGGAAATGCGGTCCGGGTTCCGCTCCTTAGGGGATACCGATGGGCAGCGGCAGCGGCGCGACACGCACGCTGATGTTGGACTCGCCTGTGCCCACGATCTGGGTGTAATTCAGCAAGGGCACCTCGACGCGGACGGCTCCGCTGCTGGGAATGGCGTCGAAGCGCACCACGCCCGTCTGGTTGGTATAGCCAAAGGCCAGCAGGCGGCCGTTGGTGTTGTCATACAGCGCCACGGCCACGTCCTGAATGCCCTCGTTGATCTCCGGCGTGAAGTTGAAGTTACTATCGTAGAACACGGTGACGTTGACCGTAGCCGTGCCCAGCGCGCCAGTCGAGGGCGTGGCCGTCGGCAACGGTTGGATGGTCACCTGCGGGATAACAACCGGCGACGGCGTTAGCAGTTGCGACAAATCGAACGGCGTCAGCGTTGGGAAAGGCGTGATGGTCGGCGCGATGATGCCGCCCCCACCGCCCGCCGGCGGCGCGACGAACGGAGTCGTCGGCGTGGCCGTCGGCGGCACAGTCGAAGTGCAGGCCAGCGTGTAGGTGAATTGCGCGGCCTGGCTGACCGGCACGGGGTTGACCGGCCCGACGAGCACATGCAGCCAGCCGGTGTAGAACGAGGTAAAGGTCAGCCGGCTGCCCCGGTCACCCGGCGCTTTGTCATCGTTACCCAGCTGCGGGTTGAAGTCCTCGCCGTTGGGACCGAGCATGATCATGTTGGTGTCGGCGACGGCCGAAAGCTCGTTTGTCTCACAGGTGATGGTGACCCCCGGCTTCACCCAGATCCGGTAGAAGTCCTGGTCGGGGCCTTCGTTAAACGGCGGCACGAAGTTAAACTGCTGCGACTGATTGTCGCCGAAGAGGCAGGCGATATCCAGCCGGCCGTTCGGCTCGCACGTGTCGGAGCCGGTGCGGGTTGGGAAGAGCGTCGCCGTGGCTGTGGGCGTGGGCTGCTCCATGGCGTCAATGCCAAAGCAGTAGGTGCGGTTGGCCGAGTCGGCCGGGCTTTTGTTGACCACGCGGGCAAAGAACATACCCGTCGTATCGGCCTGGATGACCAGCTGCGAAGACAGATCGCCGGCCAGACCGAAGTCGTCGTTCTCGGCGATAGCCTGACCGCGCTGGTTGAAGACGGTCAACACAGTGTCGATGCCCGGCGAGAGTTGGCTGGTGGTCAGCTGGTAATAGGTGCCGGCCTTCACAGCAAAGGTGTAGAAGTCCAGGTCGCCGGGCGGCCAGAGGGTCAGCTGGCAAATGGCGTTGGCGTCGGGCTGAACCTCGTAGGCCCGTTCCAGGCTGTCGTTCGGCTCGGTCAGGTCGACGAAGATGGGCGTGCCCGTGGCCGCCGTCGGCCGCACGGTGGGCGTCGCTGTCGGGTCGTCTTCGGTGATGACCAACTCGGCGCTGTCCCGCGCCAGCGTGGCCGTAGCCGGTGTACTCAGCCGCAAGACCAGGTTCAGCCGTCGTTCGCCGGTAGAGACGGCGTTGTTCAGCAAAGTGACGTTGAAGGTCTGGGTCGTCTGCGAGGAACTGCTGAAGGTCAGCGTGCCGCCAGTGGGGGTGTAATCGATGTTGGGCTGGGCTGTGCCGGGCAGGGTTGAGTAGGCCACGACGACGTTGTTTTCTACGCCCGCGGCCGGGGCCTGGTTAATGGTCACCGAGATGGCAACCGTGCCGGCGTTCTCCGAAAACGTATAGATGGCCTGGGCAAAGCCGATCTGAGGCAAGGTCTGTTGCGCGGGGATAGCGCCAACGGTCGGGGGATGGCTCGGCGCGCCGAGATATGCCAATCCGACCATGATGCCCAGCAGAATCAGGAAGATGTGCCCAAACCGCGCCCGTGCGAAGCGTTTGATCATGTGCCTCATTACCGTCCGGGCCGGCCGTATTGGGGCCACCGGAACAGAGGGATTATAGGGCCAGAGGGGTGGGTGGGCAAATCGAGCCGCGCCGAGAGATAAAAACAGCCGGCGGGGGCCGGCTGCTCTGGTCAAATGACGTCGCTAGCTCTCTAACTGTTGCCGTTTTCGGGGATAGCGCTACGCAGGACTTCGTCGACCAAACCATAATCACGCGCCTGGGCGGCGGTCATGTACAGGTCGCGGTCGGTGTCCTTTTGGATGCGCTCGACGGTCTGGCCGGTGTGGTAGCTGAGGATCTTGTTCAGGTCGGTGCGCAGGCGCAGGATCTCCTGGGCCTGGATGGCGATGTCGGATGCCTGGCCACGCGCGCCGCCGAGCGGCTGGTGCAGGTGGATAGTGGCATTGGGCAGCGCGTAGCGCATGCCCTTCGTGCCGGCCGTCAGCAGGATCGTGCCGAAGCTGGCCGTGAAGCCGACGGCCACCGTGGAGAGGGGGCAAGCAACTTGCTGCATGGTGTCATAGATGGCCATACCGGCATAGACCTGGCCGCCGGGCGAGTTGATGTACATGCGGATGGGCTTCGAGTCATCCTCGCTGGCCAGCCACAGGAGTTGGGCGACGATCAGATTCGCGATTTGGTCGTTGATCGGCGTGCCGAGGATGATGATCCGCTCCTTCAACAGAAGCGAGAAAATGTCATAGGCCCGTTCTCCCCGACCGGTCGATTCGACGACCATCGGGACGAGAGAGGTTGGAATGTCGAACATAGCTGCTTCTCCTCAAGCCTGACGCCGCCGGCGACCGCCGGCGGCTGAACAGTAAATCGACGCCGCGCTCAGCGAAGAGCATAGACGGCGGATGTTAGATTCCCATTGTCGAGCGCGGCGCGACGCTATTCCTCTTCGTCCTCAGCGTCCTCGGCCTCCAACGTCGCCAGGTCGGGCGCTTCGCCGCTCAAAATGGCGCGAATGCGGTCGTAGACCTTGTTGCTGAGGACCGCGCCACTGATGGCGTCCAGTCCCTGGCCGCTACGATAGTAGTTGCGTAGGCTCTCGCGCAGACCTTCGTTATCGAAGGCGGCCAGCCGCTCTTCGATCATTGGCTCCAGGTCGGCCGCCCGCACGCGAATGCGTTCATCGAGGATGAACTGGCGCAACGCCAGTTGATGGCGCAGTTGGCGCTCGGCATTCTCGCGGAAGTCCTCGCGCAGTGATTCTTCCGTCATGCTCTGCAAGCTCAGGTAGTCCTTCATTTCCCAGCCACTGCGCGACAGGCGATTCTTGAAGTCCTCGAGCATGTCGTCCAGTTGGGCTTCGACGGCCGCGGGCGGATAGACCATCTGCGCGTCTTCCATCAGATGCTCGATCATCTCCTCGATGACGCGCTCTTTCTCGGTATCCTCGGCCTCGCGGGTCAGTTGGACGCGCAACGTCTCGCGCAGTTCGTCCAGCGTCTCGCGCCGGCCGTCCAGCTTGGCCAGTTCGTCGTCGATAGGCGGCAATTCACGCTTCTTGACTTCCAGGATGGTCACCTCGAAGCGCGCCTCGCGGCCGGCGTGTTCCGGCTCCGGCTCATACGGGTCGGGGAAGGTGATACTGAACTGCTTCTCATCGCCGACCGACAGGCCAACGAGGTTCTCCACGAACGACGTATCGGGGAAGAGGTTCGCGGGGTCCAGCAGAATGTCAAGGCGCTCCTCATCGAACAGCGTCTCGTCGGCGGCCTCGTCGTCGGGAGCCTCATCCTCGTCAATAGCGTCCTCAGCGGCATCGTCCGCGGCCGCATCGTCCTCAGCCGTCGGCGCGGCGGCGACCAGATAGCCGCGGCCGCTCAGCGTCACGACGTCGCCTTCGGCCGCCGGGCGTTCGACCACCTCAATGACCTGGTGATGGGCCTGGATGTGCTCCAGCGCCTCCTGTACGGCCTCGTCGCTCACGTTGACGGCTTCCAGTTCTTGCCGTTTCTCGCGGTAGTCCCCCAATGTCACGGTCGGCGACAGAGGCACGGAGAAAGTAAAGGTTAGCGGCTTGGCCTGGATGTTTTCCAGCGTCGCCTGGGCATAGGGGGCGATGTCGGACTCGATCAGCGCCTCCTCGAAGACCGACTCGACGAGGCCTTCGATGGCCTCGCCACGCAGCGTGTCTTCGCCGATGCGCCGGACGACGACATCGTAGGGGGCCTTGCCAGGCCGGAAGCCGGGCAGGTTGATCTCGCGGCTGAGTTCGCGGGCCTTCTGGCGCATGGCCTTCTGCACACGCTCTTCCTCGACTTCGATGGTCAGAGTCAGTTGCCGCTCTTCGTCTTCAGCGGTTTGAATGATCAGGGTCACAGGGCTTACCTCTTGAAAGAAAAAGCGTTGCTGCCGCGCAACGCTTTGGGTTGAAAATGGGGATGGAGGGACTCGAACCCACACGCCTTGCGACACATGATTCTAAGTCATGCGCGTCTGCCAATTCCGCCACATCCCCGGCAGGGCATTGTGATATTATAGCTCAGGCAACGTTTGCTTGCCAAAAGCCACAAAATGTAACCCTTCGCGCAGCCTTGCCTGCGCGCCAGAATGACAAGGAGTCTGCTAATGAGCACCCTACTGGTCAAGAATGCCCTCGTTTTGGTCACAATGGACGACGCGCGGCGCGAGATCGCCGGCGGCGGCCTGTTTGTGCGCGACAATGTCATTGAGGCCGTCGGGCCGACGGCCGAGCTGCCGGCAACGGCCGACACCGTCCTCGACCTGCGCGACCACGTCATCTTGCCCGGCCTGGTCAACACCCATCACCACCTCTACCAGAGCCTGACGCGCGTCATCGCCCAGGACGCCGACCTGTTCACCTGGCTGAAGACCCTCTATCCCATCTGGGCTAATCTGACCGACGAGGCGATCTACGTCAGTACCATCACCGGCCTGGCCGAGTTGGCCCTGTCCGGCTGCACGACCAGCAGCGACCACCTCTACGTCTTCCCCAACGACTGCACGCTGGACAGCCAGATTCGCGCCGCGGCCGACATCGGCGTGCGCTTCCACGCCGCCCGCGGCTCCATGTCGCTCGGCGAAAGCCAGGGCGGTCTGCCCCCCGACCGCGTCACCGAGGACGAGGCAGCCATCTTGCGCGACAGCCGCCGGCTGATCGAGACCTATCACGATGCCCAACGCCACGCCATGACCCGCGTTGTGCTGGCCCCGTGCTCGCCCTTCTCCGTCACGCCCGACCTGATGCGCGAATCGGCCGCGCTGGCTCGCGCCTATGGCGTCCGGCTGCACACCCATCTGGCGGAAACGATCGAGGAGGAGGCCTTCTGCCTGGAGACGTTTGGCGCGCGGCCGGTGCCCTATGTCGAATCTCTGGGCTGGACGGGCGACGACGTTTGGCATGCCCACTGCGTCCACATGAGCGCGGGCGAGATAGGCCTGTTCGGCCGCACGGGCACGGGCGTGGCCCACTGCCCGCACAGCAATATGCGCCTGGCCAGCGGCATTGCCCCTGTGCTCGCCTTGCGCGCCGCCGGCGCACCGGTGGGGCTGGGGGTAGACGGTTCGGCCAGCAACGACGCCGGCCACCTGTTGGGCGAAGCACGCCAGGCGATGCTCTTGCAGCGCGTGGCCCCAGACCGCTACCTGAGCGAAGCGCCGGGCGGACGGGGTGGTTTCGCCGGCCGCGCCGGGGCCATGTCGGCCCGCGAGGCGCTGGAGATCGGCACGCGCGGCGGCGCGGCCGTGTTGGGGCGCGACGACATCGGACAACTGGCCCCCGGTATGAGCGCCGACTTCATCGCCCTGAACCTTAACCGGCTTGACTACGCCGGGGCGTGGCACGATCCGGTGGCCGCCCTCGTTTTCTGCCACGTATCTCACATTGACCTGTCGGTCATCAACGGCCGCGTCGTCGTCCAGGACGGCCAATTGACGACCGTCGAACTGCCGCCACACTTGCGCCGCCACAACGCCCTCGCCCGCGAGATGGTCAACGGGCGAGGGTAAAAGGCTGCGGCAAACCATGCGGCCGGTGGCCTACGGCGCGATGCTCAGGCCATCGATGCCGCCGTAGGCGCTGGCCGTCCAGTAGACCGACACGGCCCTGGCCGGCGTCACTTGCAGGATCGTCCGTTGGTTGCCGCTGACGCCGGCAACAGTAAAGTCATTGACGACCGTCAGGTAGAGGTTGTCCGTCGTCCCGTCGTACCAGGCGCTGGTGACGTTTTCCGTGGCCATGCCGCCCAACAGCGAGCCGTCGAAGCCGTAGATCGCCAGGTTCCATGTGCCAATGGTGCTCGCGCCCAGCTGCGTTGGGTGGAAGGCCAACAGATCCTCATCCTGGGCCACAATGGACACCTTGCCGTTCTTGACCGTGGCCCGGCCGGCGGTGCTGATGAGCAGCGTGCCGTCGGGCTTGCGCGCCAGAGCATCGATGCGTTCAGCGGCCGTGCTCAGGGCCACATCGGAGCCGTCGAAGTAGAGCGCGAATGTGCCCGCGGTCGTGTCGCCCAGCGACGTGGGCACAAAGCGAACAATGTCTTGCACTTGCAGCGTCAGGCTGCCCAACTTCTGACGGGCGCTAGTGGTCAGCAGCAGTGAGCCATCGGGCAGGAATTCGAAATCGCCGATGGCCTTCTTCCAGCCAACGTCGGAGCCGTCGAACACGAGCGACCACGCGCCGGTCAGGCCGTCGTAGGCAACGATGTCGCCAATGGCATAGGCTACGCCGCCCACCGTACCCGTGCCGGCCGTCGTCAGATAGATGGTCGCCGTCGGCCCGGAGGTCGTGCGCTGGTTGGTGAAGGTGCAGGTCACTGTCTCGCCCGCGTCCAGGGCGATCTGGTTGGGCGCGGAGCCGTCGCTGCACGTGGCAGCGGCCAGCGCCCAGCCGGCGGGCACGTTCTCGCCGACGCTGTAGGTCGCGCCCGACGTCAGCGGGCCGGAGTCGTTGCTCTGGCCGTGCCCCAAAGCGAAGCCATCAGCGTCGTAGCTGGCCGAAAAGTTGAACTGGCCGGGCATGTTGGGCGGGTCGGTCTGCTTGACGACGACGATGTGCCCCGGCGCGGGGGCTTCGATGGCCACAGCCGCCTCGGCCGTGGCGCTGGCCAACGCGCCGGCCGTGGCCGTCAGTGTGTTGTGGTGGGTCTGGCCGGCCGCGCCGCCAACGGTGGCGGTAAAGGCGCAACTGTAGTCGCCGCCCGCGGCCAGGCTCTGCGGCAAGGCGCAAGTGGTCGTCACCAGCGCCGGGTTGCCGGCGTCAGCCACATCGCCGAAGACGGAGTCGCTCAGCGCGGTCAGTTGCAGCGCCGCCGCGCCGGTGTTGCTGACCTGGACGGCAAAGATCACGTCGCCGCCGGGCGCGGTGACCCTGGTGGGCGCCGGCGTCTTGCTCAGGGCCAGGCCCACTTGTGCGTTGACGAACACGCACGTGACCGTCTCGCCGGCATCCAGAGCGATCGCGCCGGGCGCTGAACCATCGTCACAGCTGGCGCTCGTCTGCGCCCAGCCGGCCGGCAGCGCCTCGACGACAGAATAGTTGCCCGGCGACAGCAGGCTAGATTGATCCTGTTGCCCGTCGCCCAGGCGGAAGCCGTCGCCATCGTAATTGGCGGTGAAGGCGAAGGTCTCGGTCGCGCCGTCGGGCAGCGTCTGTTTCTCGATGACGACGCGGCCGAGCTTGCGGTGGCTGAAGGTACAGATGACCTGTTCGCCCACGGCCAGCGTCACGGCAGCGGGCGCATCACCGTTGTCGCACGTGGCCCCGGTGCGCTCCCAGCCGTCGGGCAGGGCAGCGCTGACGGCGTGGGCCGTGCCCGGTGTCACCACAAAGACGCGACTCTCATGGCCCAACTGGAATGCCGTCCCGTCCAGGTCGAAATCGAACAGTTGCCCGTCCGTCGCCGGCTGCAAATCGTTGCGCACCGTCAGTTGGGGCGCGCGCTGGCTTACAAAGGTGCAGGTCACCGTCTCGCCGGCGTTGAGCGCGATGGCGCCGGCGGTCGAGCCGTCGTCGCAGTTCGCCGTCGTCGTCCAACCGGCCACTTCGCCGGCGGTGACGCCGTAGACGCCCGCCAGCAGCGCGCCGGAGGCGACCTGCTGGCCGTCGGATAACTGGAAGGCGGCCGGCGAGAAAGTCGCCGTGTAATCGAACGACTGAACGGCGCTCGCGGGGATGGTCTGCTGCACGATGATGATTTGGCCCTGGTAGAGCAGCTCCTGGATGCCGATGTCGGGCAAGCCGGTGTCGAGGCGACTGTTGCCGAAGTAGTCGGCTATGACTTCGGCCACCATCTGGCCGCTGTCGAAGGCGGGCGAATTGTAGCCGACAAGGTAGTCGTCTGCCTGGGGCGGGTTGGCGACGGTCGGCAAAGGCGGGCTGCCGTTGACGAAGGCGGGCGCGCCGATGACGCGGCCGGCCTCGTTGGGAAACCAGTTCGGCGGAACGGCCGTGTACAGATTGTTGGCCACTGTCATCGTCGAGAAGTCGGCCGTGCCCTGGATGAGCGCCAGATCGCCGGGCACGGTCTGGACGATCATGTTGTTGACGAAACGCGAGTTGGCGTAGGACGCGCCGCCGCTGAAGACCACATTATCGACGGCCAAGGGCGTATCGGCCCGGCCGTTGATGAAGATGTTGTTGGCCACGACGCCGTTGTTCAACCCGCCGCCGGGCTGCTGTGTGCCCACGCCAAAGTTGGTGCTGCAACCGGCGACGATGTTGTTGATGATCACCTGACCCGTGCTGGGCGGTGGCATGGGGTTGAAGTCCTCGTCGCGGATCTGCAGACCCGTGCCGGGACGGTACTCGGCGGCATGTCCCTTGCGCCAGAACTCGCGGTCGTCGGTGCAGTAGACGATATTGCGTTGCACCAGCACGTCGGCCGTATCGTTTAGGTAGACGTTGGCATGGTCATTGTCGTAGCTGATATTGTCTTCCAGCGTGATGTGGCTGGTATAGCGCCCGGCCACCAGCCCTTCGCCATAGTTGTTGTAGACGACGTTGCCGCGGGCGATGCTGTCTTTGGCATAGACAAAGGTCAGACCGCTGCCACCGATAGGATCGCCACTGATGTAAATGTGGCCGTTGCGGTCGAGCCAGACGGCGGTCAGGTCATCGGCGAAAGGGTTGAAGGGAATGACGCTGCCATCGAAGTAGAGCGTCCAGACATCGGGCAGGTCGAAGGCGATCAGGTCTTCGTTGGAGAAGGTCTGCCCGCCCAGGGTGATGTCGCCGGCGAAGCTCATGAGTTGGCGGTTGTCGAGCGTGCGGTCGAGGGCGTCGATATTGGCCCCGGCCGGCAAGCCCATGCTCGCCGCCGTCCGCTCCAGAGTGAACGCTCCGGCGGTGATGACATCGTCCGCGCTGACGGCCGTGGGCTGGAAGCGCACCAGGTCGCTGGGGCCGATGGACGTTGGCAGGCCGTCAACCATCAGATTGTTGACGGTCGTATCGAAACTCATGACGATGGGCGCACACTGCGGACAGGGCAGGTTCTCCGCCGGGATGCTGCCGTCAATCTGGAAAGCGTCAATGACTGCTGGCAAGGGCACGCCCAGCGCCGCGCCATTGAAGTAAAGCGTCCACTTCTGCGTTGCCGGATCAAAAAACAGCAGATCGCGCCCGGTATAGTCGATGGGCACGCCGCCGGCGCTGAACGCCGCGCCAATATGGCCCTCGCGGGTTGTCCGCACGGACCCGGCGTAAATGCGCGTCGTCTGGCCATCGTCATTGAACGTCATCGACAGCGCGTTCAGAGCGCCTTCCGGCAAATCGGCATCCTTGCCCGACCAGAACGGGTTGTCCCATGTTTCATCGGGATCAAATAGCCAGTCGGTTGGGCCGCTGCCGGTGCGTAGCCCGCGGTAGATCACCGGGATGTGGCGCACCTTGCGTAGATTGCTGAAGACGCGGTTATTCTCGATGAGCACGCCCGACACCATGCCAGTATCGCCGGCGTTGCGGGCGGTGAGACCGGATGACCAGTTGTCGTGGACGGAGGTATTGCGCACGACGACATCGTTGGCGTTGACCTCCAGGCCGCGAGCGCTGGAGTAGCGCACCTCGAAGCCATCGAAAACCGTGCCGGGGCCGTAGATCTCTACCAGCGCCCGAAAGCGCGCGCCGGGCAAGCCGCCGGGGATGCGCTTGTTGCCGTCGATAATGGGCTGCTCCCCCGGATAGGCGCTCAGCGTCAGCCCCAACTTGGCGGCGGGAACGGTGACAGTCTCGTTATAGACACCGCCGTGGACACAGATGACGCTGCCGCTGGTCGCGGCATTAACGGCCGCCTGGATGGAGTTGCCGGGATCGACGATCAGCTGACAGTCGGCCGGGTCGCGAGTGGTCACGGCGGCCGCCGCGCCCACTTCTACCTGACGGCTCCGCGCCTCGGCCCACGGGGGCAACACGATGACTACCAATACAACCATCAGGAGAACGGCAACCTTCACTTTTACGTTCATGGGCGTCCACGTCCAGGCGAAAATTGGGCTAGTATGAGCCTAGGCGCGCCAGCTTACGAAGCGCATTACAGAGAGGGTTGGGTGTAAACGCGCGACGGGTCAGACAGCCTGGCCGTCTGACCCGTCGCAAGACGAACTGTTCAATCTGCGGGATGCGTTGCCGTGACTACAGGTTACTCACCCAGCCCCAGAAGCGCCAGGCTGTTGGGAAAGCCGAACTGCGTGCTGCCACCCAGCTCATCCGCGCCGATATCGGCCGCGCCGGCGCGCTCATCACCGAAGAAGTCGTCACTAATGCCGGTGCCGTTGGCGCCGGCATCGACGGCCGGAGACGCGGCCGTCAGGGCGAAGTTCACCGGATTCGGCAAGTTGGACAATAGTGGCTGCACCACATTCACCAGCCGCGCGTCGGCCACAATGCGGCCCGGCTCCGTGCTCATCCAGCCGTTGCCCGGCGCGCTGCTGTAGAGGTTGTTGCTGATCGTAAATCCGGCTAGGTTCGGCGTGCCCATCGCGTACAGGATGCGCGTGAGCGTCCCCGGCACCGTCTGCACGATGACGTTATTGACAAAGCGCGTGTTTTGCATCGACGCGTTGCCGCTGATCTCGATGTTGTTGACCCCTTCGCCACTGGCCCCACGCGCGTTCACGAATGTGTTGTGGGCGACGATGGCGTTGTTCAAACCACCACCGGCGATCTGTGTGGCCACGCCGAAGTTGATACCACAGCCGACGACGATGTTGTTGACGATGACTTGGCCCGAGCTGGGCGGCGGCTGGGGCGCTTTGAAGTTCTCATCGCGCACCTGGAGGCCGGGACCGGGGCGAGACAGGCTGTTCTTGCCGCGCCACGAGATGGGATCGTCGGTGCAGAAGACAAAGTTTCCGCGAACAGTCGTGTTGATCGTGTTGACCAGGTAGATATTGGCCCCACGGTTGTCGTAGCTGACATTACCTTCCAGGATTATGCCGCGCGTGAACCGGCCGGCCACCAGACCCTCACCGTAGTTGTGATAGACCACGTTGCCGCGCGCCGTGCTGTCCTGCACATTGATGAACGTCAACGCGCTGCCACCGGCCGCGCCACCGGCGTTCTTCAGCAGGTTGTTGTAGACGGTGCTGTTCTCCACCAGGACATTGCGCAAGGGGACCTTAGAGGAACCGGTCACGACGATGCCGACTTCGTTGCTGTCTCGAACGGTCAAGTTGCGGAGGATTACATCCCCCTGGCTAACCGTGACACCGCGCATGGTCGAACGGCGGATCTCCAGACCATCGACAATGACGTTCTTCGCCTTAACCAGTAGCAGTGGCGCGAAGCGGTTTTTGGCCGTGATCACCGGCAGCCGGTTCTCGCCGTCCAGGATGGGCCGCTCGCCGGGATAGGCCATCAGAGTGATGCCGGCATTGGCCGGGATGATCTTGAGCGCCTCAACGTAGATGCCGCCACGGACGCAGATCACTGCGCCGCTGCGGGCGGGGCTAATCGCCTTCTGGATACTTTCTCCCGGTTGGACTACAGTTGTGCAAGAGGCGGGGCTGAGCACCGCCGGCGCAAACGAAGTTGCTCGTCCGTCATCAGCCCGCGCCGTTCCAACCGACAAAACCAGGAACAACGCCAGCAGGGCGACAAGTTGTTTCATGCTTTGTGCTCTCATCTCCAGTATTCTCCCCGATTGCGGCGACGCGTGAGAACGCTAGGGAGAATCGCCGCCTAGCGCAGTACGGCTGTACTGCCTGCCCAAATATGCGATTGGGTAGCCTACAAGTGCCGATGTGTTGGTCAACACCGGTGATAGAATAGAGTAGCCAACGCCCGTTGAAGGCAATGGTTAGAGGAGATATGGGCGACGACGGCCCCGATACCGTCTGTTTGCTACTCCTGTTCTGGATAACGTGGCGCTTTGCTGGATTACGGCAACACACAAATCACTCAGAAAAGGGCCACGCATCACACTGTATCGGAGAAGTATTACATTGCGCGTTACACTTGCCGGTTATCTTACCGATTATAAAGGCCGTGTTCTCTTGCGACGGCCGAGCGCTCGCTCTCTGGAACCCGTCACCTGCGCCTTACAGGCAGGCGAAGAGCCAGCGGCCACGCTGGCCAGAGCCTTCCGCGCGGCGACTGGGTATTTTGTCCTACCGATCCGGCTGGTGGGCGTCTACTACGCGCGGGATGGTGAGCTGACCCTCAGCTACCGTTGTACCTTGCGCGGCGGCGAACTGGCCCCGCCCGCGGGGCAGCCGCCGGCCGGCTTCTTCGATGCCCAGCCGCCGCCCCGCGGCCTCAGCACCGCCCAGGCGCGCCAACTCGACGACGCCCTCCACCACGAGGGCGGCCCGGCCCGTCTGGCGCGGGCCGCCGAAGGGCTGGTGGCGCGACTGGGCATCGGCCCGGCGCGCGCGAAGAGCGGGCCGGGAGTGGAGTGGGTGGCAACGGCGCGGCTGATCGCCGCCGCGGGAGGCCGCATACTGTGGACACGAGCGGCCGCCACCGACCTTTGGCGCTTGCCCACGCGGCTCGTGGCCCCCGGCGACGCGCCGTGGCAGACGGCCGCCGCGTTGCAACGCGCCCTGGGCCTCGGTCAGGGCGACCCACCCGCGCTGCGCTTGATCACCCTGGCAGCCGACCTACTGGAGATGAACTTCGTCTTCCTGGTCACCTACGAGGGCAACGCGCTTGCGCCCACTGCGGACACGGACGTCACTCTGGCCGCGGTCGACGTGGGACAGACAGGGTTCGATGCGGCCGACACGGCCGTCGCCGCCGAAGTTCTGGCCGCGCCGCCCGGCACGGTGGCCCGGCGGGGGCCGGCCGGCGCGGCGCAGTCTTAACCGCCGGCGACCGCAGTCCTTAGGCCCGCCGCCGCAGCACCCACTTCTCGACCTCGATGGCCAGGAAGGCGATAGTGCCCAGCCCGGCGGCTGTCAGCAACTGGGTGTTGCTCAGGGGCACGATGCCGAAGAAGCGTTCCAGCGGCGGCGCATAGAGCACGACCAGTTGCAGCGCCAGCACGCCCGCAGCCAGGCCCAGCAGGGTCACGTTCGTGCCCAGACCCAGCGTGAAGAACGATTCGCGGCTGGAACGCGACGCCAGCGCCTGGCCAATCTGCAGGAAGGCCAGGGTCGTGAACATCATCGTCTGCCACATCTTGTCATCGGGGTTGGCCCGGTCGAACGACAGCCAGCCGGCCAGCAGTGCCACCGCGCCGATGAGCGCGCCCACCCAGAGCACGTGCGCGCCCAGCCCATCGCTGAAGATGCCCGCCCGGGGGTCGCGTGGCGACCGGCGCATGGTGTTGCGCTCGGCCGGCTCCACGCCCAGGCCCAGACCCAGCAACCCGTCGGTCAGCAGATTCAGCCACAGCAGTTGCAGCGGCAAAAGGGCCACGGCCGCCTCCCGCCCCAGCAGCAGCGGGGCCAGCAGCATGACCGCGACCTTGCCGATATTGCCGGCGATGGAGAACTTCATAAAGCGGCGGATGTTGTCATAGATGACGCGCCCCTCTTGGATAGCGGCGACGATCGTGGCGAAGTTGTCGTCCAGCAATACCATATCCGACGCCTCTTTGGACACGTCCGTGCCGGCAATGCCCATGGCCACGCCAATATCGGCCCGCTTGAGCGCTGGCGAGTCGTTGACGCCGTCGCCGGTCATGGCCACGATGTGGCCCTTGCCCTGCAGCGTCTCGACGATCTTCAGCTTGTTGGCCGGCGTCACGCGCGCGTAGACCGAAACCTCATCGACCACCTGCGCCAGCTCCGCGGCCGACAGTTCATCGAGCATCAGGCCCGTCATCACGCGGGCGTTGTCGGTGATGCCCAGATCGTAGGCGATGAAGCGGGCGGTCAGCGGATGGTCGCCGGTGATCATGATGGGGCGGATGCCGGCGGCCTTGGCCGTGGCGACGGCCGCCTTGACCTCCGGCCGGGGCGGGTCGATCATGCCCACCAGGCCGATGAGGGTCAGGTCGCGCTCCAGGGGGGCGTTCGGACTGTCGATCCACTGCACACCGATGCCCAACACGCGCATGCCGTTGCCGGCCATCTGCTCGCTGGCCCGCAGCAGCCGCTCGCGCCAATGGTCGTCCAGCGGCTGCGGCTCGCCGCCGACCCAAATGGCGGTGCTGATGTCCAGCAACCCGTCCACCGCCCCCTTTGTAAAGGCCATGACATGCTCATCCGGACGCAGGCCCGCGCCCACCAACCCCCGCAGCGCCGGCGGCAACTGCTCGGCGGCCGGCAGGCGGTGGACGGTGGTCATGCGCTTGCGCTCGGAGTCGAAGGGCAGCTCCGACACCCGCGGGGCCACGGCCAACAGCTCTTCCAGCCGGACGCCCGCCTGAAGCGCGGCTACCAGCAGCGCCCCCTCGGTCGGGTCGCCCAGGACGGTGTAGCGGTTGGTCTCCGGGTCGGGTTGCAGGGCGGCGTCGTTGCACAGCGCGCCGCCGGCCAGCGTCAGACCGATGGCGGGCGGCTGCTCCGCCAGCGGGATGGGCGCTTCGGCGGGCGAGGCCTCATCGCTGAGCGCGGGCGCGGGATGATAGGCGGCCGTGCCCGTCAGCTCCAGGTAGTGCCCGGCCACGTCGATGACCGTGACGGTCATGCGGTTCTCGGTCAGTGTGCCCGTCTTGTCGGAACAGATGATCGTCACCGCGCCCAACGTTTCGACGGCGGGCAGCTTGCGGATGAGGGCGTTGCGCCGCAACATGCGCTGTGCCCCCAGCGCCAGCGTCACGGTGACGACGGCCGGCAAGCCCTCCGGCACGATGGCGACGGCCACGCTGACGGCCGTCAGGAACATGTCGCCCAGGTCTTCGCGCAACAGCAGGCCAATGAGCATGACCAGCCCGGCGACGACCACGCCCGCCAGAGCCAACAGCTTGCCGACGTTGTCCAGCCGGCGCTGCAACGGCGTGGTCGTGTCGTCCACGTCCTGGATGAGCGCGGCGATCTTGCCCAGCTCCGTGTCCATGCCCGTGCCGACGACCACGGCCGCCCCACGACCATACGTAACCGCCGTGCCCATGTAGGCCATGTTGACGCGGTCGCCCAGCGGCAGGGCCTCTGTCACCAGTGCGGGCGTCTCTTTCTCCACCGGCTCCGACTCACCGGTCAGCACCGCCTCCTGAATGCGCAAATTGGCGGCCTCGATGAGGCGCAGGTCGGCGGGCACGGCCGCGCCCGCCTCCAGCAGGACAACGTCGCCCGGCACCAGTTCGCGGGCCGAGACTTCACGCCGTTCGCCGCCGCGGATGACGCGCACAACGGGCACGGCCAGCTTTTTCAGCGCGGCCATGGCCTTTTCAGCACGATACTCCTGCACAAAGCCCAGCAGGGCGAAGAGCACGACGATGGCGGCGATGGCGATGCTCTCCGTGGCCTTGCCCAGCAGGCCGGAAACGACCACCGCGGCGATCAAGATCAGCACCATGGTGCTGGTAAACTGCTGCCACAAAATCTTCCACGGCGACTTGCCGCCGCGCCCGGTCAATTCGTTGGGGCCATATTGTGACCGCCGGCGTTCAACTTCGGCGTCGCTCAGCCCGTGCGTACCGTTGACGTTCAGTTCCTGCAGAACGTCATCGACTGCGCGTGTGTACCATGTCGTCATGTGCTATGTTCTCTCCTGTAAGCGCGCCCCATGGAACGCCGCCGATACATTATAATATATCGACAATTGCCTGACGAATATTTGATTAGCTAATCTCATGTGCTGTGGTACGCTTTTGATCCAATGAGTGAACTGGATGAGATCGTGGCCGCCGTCCTGTCGGCCGCCAAGTATCGCGCCGTCAGCCCCGACCTGGTGCGGGCCATCGGCGCGCGCGAGCTGGCTGTGCGGCCTAACCTGAAGGCGGCCGTCAAGGCGACCAAGAACGCCCTCCATCAGGCCGGCGGAGCCTTCCTCGACGCGCCCATCGACTACGGCCGTGCGCTGGCCCGGCTGCGCGAGGCTGCCGCCGTGGGCGACGAATCCTTCCGCGCTGCCTGTCGCGCCGTCATGGCCGGGCACACTTCCACGCGCGAACGGCTGCCCATTCTCGACGCCTTCTACGCCGAGACGCTGGCCGCCCTACCTCCGCCCGGCCGCGTGCTCGACATCGCCTGTGGCCTCAACCCGCTGGCCCGGCCGTGGATGGGTCTGCCGGCGACGACGGAGCTGGTCGCCTACGACATCTACGCCGACCAGATCGCCTTTCTCAACGAGGTCTTCGCCCTCAGCGGGCAGCCCGGCCGGGCCGAAGTGCGCGATGTCATCGGCCGCCCGCCCGACACACCGGCCGACCTGGCTCTCGTCCTGAAGACGTTGCCCTGTCTGGAGGCACTCGACCGGCGCGCGCCGGAGCGGCTGCTCGACGCGCTGCAAGCGCCGTGGCTGCTGGTATCCTTCCCCGCCCAGAGCCTCGGCGGCCGGCGCAAGGGCATGGCCGCCCACTACGAGGCCCGCTTCCGCCGCCTGCTCGACGCTCGCGGTTGGCCGGCCGAGCGGTTCATCTTCGACACCGAGCTGGCCTTCCTCGTCGAGAAGCGATGAAGAAGGGGACGCGCAGGGTAGGGCAATTCCAAAGTCGTCTAGCGACCATTGACCTGACGGGGGCGGGCCAGGCGTTCTCTGGCCGCGCACCTGTCAGGTCGGTGCGCTTGGGGTGACTTTGGCAAAGCCCTGACGCACGTGGGCGTTCTATTCTTCGACCGGCCGCATCTGGGCTACAATAGGGCAAAGCGCGAAGGGGCAAGCCTATGACAACCGACCAGGAAGCCGTCGAGACGGTCATCACAGCCATCAAGCAGTCGAAAAAGTACCGCGACACCAGCCAGGAGACCATCCGCCAGCTGGCCATCGAGGCGGTGGCCACGCACAAGAAGGCTCGCCCGGCCGAAAAGGCCGTCCGCCGCCGTCTGCACAGCATTATGGCCCCCTACCTGGGCGATCCCGACTACGAAGTGGCCGGCGAGTTGCTCAACCAGATCTTCGGCAGTGGCGACGAGGCGGCGATCCGTGGCGTTTGCCGCGACCTGATGCACACTCATCTGTCCACGCGCGAGCGCCTGCCCATCCTGGACACCTTCTACCGCGACATCTTCGCCGTCACCGGCCCGCCCACCCGCTTGCTCGACATCGCTTGCGGCCTGAACCCGCTGGCCTTCCCGTGGATGGGCCTGCCACGCCAGGGCACCGACTTTCTGGCCTACGACATCCACGAGCCGCGTATCAGCTTCCTGAACCACTACTTCATCCTGCAAGGGCTGCCGCCGCTGGCCTTCGTGCGCGACGTGGCCCTGCAAGCGCCGACAGAGAGTGGCGATGTGGCCCTGTTTCTGAAAGAAATGCCGCGTTTCGAGCGCAACTATCCCGGCCGCGGCCGCGTCCTATTGGGAGCGCTGGATGTGCGCTGGCTGGTCGTCTCCTTTCCGACCATCAGCACCCACGGCGGCCGCAATCTGACCAACCGCTATCGCGAGTTCTTCCACCAACTCATCGATGGCACCGGCTGGCCGGCGACGGAACTGCTGTTCGACACCGAGCTTGTCTTCTGCGCCGACAAGCGGGCGGCGGCCTAGGCCAGCCAGCCGCGGGCTTCCGCCCGCCAACGACGACCCCATGCACCGCTTCTTCATCTCCCCCGACCGCCGGGCCGGCACGATCGTCCGCTTTGATGCCGACCAGGCCCGCCAGATGACCCGCGTCCTGCGGCTGCGGCCGGGCGACCGGGTTCTGGTGCTGGACGGCGCGGGCCGGCAGTACGAGGTCGCGCTGGAGGCGATCGGCGCAAACGCTGTCGGGCGCGTCGTGGCCGAGTCGGCCGCCGCCGGTGAGCCAGGCGTACACTTGACGCTCTACCAGAGCCTGTTGAAGCGCGACAAGTTCGAGTGGGTGCTACAGAAGGGCACAGAGATCGGCGTGGCCGCCTTCGCGCCGGTCATCACGCGCCGCTCGCTGGTGCGCGACGCCGACGTAGCGCCGGACAGGCTGGCCCGCTGGCGGCGGATCATCCAGGAGGCGGCTGAGCAATCGGGGCGGGGCGCGTTGCCGGCGCTACGCCCGCCCGTGCCGTTCGCCACGGCCGTCGGCGAAGCCGCCAGCTATGGCCGCGCCCTCATCGCCTGGGAAGGCGAGACGGAACACACGCTGGCCGCGGCGTTGGGCGAGCGACTCTCCGCCCCAACGGTCGCTCTTTTCATCGGCCCGGAGGGCGGCTTCGAACCGGTCGAGGTTGAGGCGGCGGCCGCCGCCGGGGCGCAGCCGGTGACGCTCGGCCGGCGCATCCTGCGCACCGAGACAGCGGCCATCGTCGGCGCGGCGCTGGTGCTCTACGAACTGGGCGAGATGGGCGCGGCGTGAACGACGACCTGCGCGCCCGCTGCGAGGCCATCGCCGGCGAGCTACGGGCCGTCGCCGCCTTTGGCCTGAACTTCGCCCGGCCAGGGTCGTTCGACGCCGAACGCTGGGAGCATGTCCTGGCGGCGGCGGCGCGTCTGGCTGCCCTGAGCGGCGACGGCGCGGCCGATGACCTGCTGGCCCGCTACCACGCCAACCACTTCGACATCGGCCCCGTGGCCAGCGGCGAGGCGGCGGTCTTCCACGAGGACCGGCTGCTGCTCATCCGCCGCAGCGACGATGGCCTGTGGGCGCTGCCCGGCGGCATCACCGACCCCGGCGAGACGCTGGCCCGCACGGCGCAGCGCGAGCTGTGGGAGGAGGCCGGTCTGGCTGGGCGCGTCGTCCGGCTGCTGGGCATCTTCGATTCGCGCTTCTGGCACAGCGAAAAGCGCATCCATTTCTACCATGCCGTCTTCCAGATCGAGGTAGACGACCCGGAGCCGCGGCCGACGGCCGAGAGCACGGCCGTGGCCTACTTCGCCGAGGACGCGCTGCCGCCGCTCTCGCCCGGCCACCACCTGCGCGCGCCGTTCGTCTTCCGCCAACTGCGTGGCGACGCGCCGCTGCCCTATTTTGACCCGCCCGAGGAGTAGCCCATGATCACCGGTAAGACCAAACTGAGCGGCCTGCTGGGCTGGCCCATCGGCCACAGCGTCAGCCCGGCCATGCACAATGCCGCCGCGGCCGCATTGGACCTTGACTGGGTCTATGTGCCCCTGCCTGTGCGGCCGGAGGCGCTGCCCCTGGCGCTGGGCGGTCTGGCGGCGCTGGGCTTCCGCGGTGTCAACGTCACCGTGCCCTACAAGGCCGCCGTCCTACCCTACCTCGACGCCGTTTATCCCGTCGCCCAGGCCATCGGCGCGGTCAATGCCATCGTGATCAGTGACGGTCTGCTGACCGGCTTCAACACCGATTGGTCCGGCTTCCTGAGCGACCTGGAAGACAACGACGTTGACGTGCGCGGACGGGATTGCATCGTGCTGGGCGCGGGGGGCGGGGCGCGAGCCGTCGTCTACGCCCTGGCTCGCAATGGCGCGCGCATCACCGTCCTGGCCCGGCGCGAGGAACAGGCCACGCACCTGGCCGACGAACTGGGCCAGGACGCGCCCGCGCCCATTGCCGCTGGCGCGCTGACGCGGGTGGCCGGCGTCGTCCGCGCCGCGCGTCGCCCGCTGATCGTCAACGCGACCCCGCTGGGCATGGCCGGCGGGACTTACGCCGACCAGTCGCCCTGGCCGGACGCACCGCTGCCGGCCGACGCCTTCGTATATGACCTGCTCTACAACCCGCCGCTGACGCCCTTGCTGCGCGCCGCCCGGGTCGCCGGCTGCCGCTATGCCAACGGGCTGGGCATGTTGGTCAACCAGGCCGCCGAGGCGTTCGAGCTATGGACGAGCCGCCGGCCCGACCGCGAGGTCATGCGCCGCGCCGCCGGCGCTGTCGAGGCCCAGCCATGATCGACTTGCTGCTGACCAACGCCCGCGTCTACACCGTCGATCCCGCTCTGCCCTGGGCCGAAGCGGTGGCCTGCCGCGACGGCCGCATCGTCGCCGCCGGCCGGGCGACCGACCTGGACGCGCTGGCCGGCCCGGCGACGCGCCGTATCGACTGCGGCGGCCGGCTCGTCCTGCCCGGCCTTGTCGATGCCCACGTCCACCTGCTGGCCTACGCTGTCCGCCGCCGCCAAATCAGCCTTTTTGGCCTGACCGACCTGGCCGCGGTGCGCGCCCGCCTGGCCGCGGCCGCCGCCGATGTCGCCCCGGGCGAGTGGCTGCTCGGCTGGGGTTGGGACAGCAACCGCTGGGACGAGCAGCCGGCGGCGGCCCTGCTCGATGCCATCGTGCCCGACCACCCCGTGGCCCTGGCGCGCATGGACATGCACACCTGGTGGGTCAACAGCCGCGCCCTGTCCCTAGCCGGCGTCAGCGCGGCCACGCCCGACCCGGCCGACAGCCACATCCACCGCGATGCCGCGGGCCGGCCGACGGGCCTGTTCAGCGAGTGGAACGCCATCGCCCTCATCGAGCGGGCCGTGCCGCCGCCGGCCGCGGGCGCGCTGGCCGAGTGGCTGGCCGAGACTGTGGCCGAGGCCAACCGCCTGGGCCTGACCGGCATCCACGACCAGCGCGTGGAGCGCGAGGGGGCGGAGAGCCTGCGCCTCTTTCAGGCCTTGCGGCGACAGGGGCGGCTGTCACTGCGCGTCCATGCCAACATCGCCGCCGACTACGTGGCCGAGGCGGCCCGGCTGGGCCTGCAAGCCGGCTTTGGCGACGACACCCTCTGGCTGGGGCACGTCAAGGCCTTCGCCGACGGCGCGATGGGGTCGCGCACGGCGCTAATGCTGGCCGCCTATGAGGGCGAGCCGGACAACAACGGCATCGTCGTCACTCCGGCCGACCGCCTATGGCAGATCATTGTCGCCGCGGGCGAAGCCGGCTTCCCCCTGTCGGTCCACGCCATCGGCGACCGGGCCGTGCGCGAGGTGCTGGACGTGATGACCGAATGGACAACGGCGGCGGCCGCCGCCGTGACGCGCGGCGCGACGGCCGCGCTGCCCATGCCCCAGCGCATCGAGCACGTCCAGCTCATCCATCCCGACGACCTGGCGCGGCTGGCGCAGAGCGGCATCGTCGCCTCCGTCCAGCCGGTGCATTTGCCGAGCGACTGGCGCACGGCCGACCGCGTCTGGGGCCAGCGGGCGCGTCTGGCCTACGCCTTCCGGTCGCTGCTCGACCGGGGCACAGCGCTGGCCTTCGGCTCCGACGCGCCGGTCGCGCCGTTGAACCCGCTGCTGGGCATCCACGCCGCCGTCACGCGGCAGGACGAGGGCGGCGCGCCGGCCGGCGGCTGGTACCCGGCCGAGCGCCTGACGGTGGCCGAGGCCATCGAGGGCTACACGCTGGGGCCGGCCCGGCTGTCCGGCAAGGCCGACCGCTTTGGCTCGATCACCCCCGGCAAGTACGCCGATCTTGTCGTTCTGTCGGACAACCTGTTCGAGATCGACCCGGCGACCATAGCGGCGGCGTCGGTCTGGCTGACGGTGTTCGACGGGCGCATTGTCTACGAAGCATAACCTGATGCATCCCACTCCAGAAAGTGGGATGCACCTTCTTTGGCCTGTGCCTCAGCCCATGCGACGCTCTTCAGAAAGCGCGACGTACCAATGGCGGCGAATTCGGCCAGCTTCATGGGCCAAAGCTACAAGAGTTAATGCAAAGGCGCAAAGGGGGCATTTAACGCTAAGCCGCAAAGAAACAGGAGTCTTCCTCTTTGCGCCTTCGCGCCTTTGCGTTAAAGTTTCCCGCCCCGAAAAGGGCAACGCACGCGGCTCCCATTCAAGTGACAAGGAGAGACAGCATGAAATTCCTGCTCACTTCCGCCGGCATCAAGAACGCCAGCATCCACAACGCGCTCACCGACCTGCTGGGCAAACCGATTGCCGAGTGCAGCGCCCTCTGCATTCCCACGGCCATCTACCCCTTCCCCGGCGGGCCGGCCATGGGCTACCAATTCATTAGCGGCGCAACCGCCAACCCCATGGTTGAATTGGGTTGGCAGTCGTTGGGCGTGCTGGAACTGACGGCCCTGCCCAGTATCAAGAAAGAGTATTGGGAGGCGGCCGTCCAGGAGACCGATGCCCTGCTGGTGTATGGCGGCGACGTGGTATATCTGTGCCGCTGGATGCGGGAGTCGGGCCTGGCCGCGCTCCTGCCGTCGCTGAGCGAGAAGGTCTACGTGGGCATCAGCGCCGGCAGCATGGTGACCGCCCCTACTTTCGGCGAGACGTACGACGACCCGAAGACACCCTTTGTCATCGAGAAGGGGTTGGGACTGGTTGACTTTGCGCTGCTGCCCCACGTCGATCACGAGGATCACCCGGAGAGTTCCATGGCCAACGTGGCCCGAATGGCCGCCGAACTGCCCGTGCCACTGTACGCGATTGACGATAAGACGGCCATCAAAGCGGTGGCTGGCGTCGTCGAAGTGGTCTCCGAAGGGCAGTGGAAACTGTTTAAGCCGTAATGGGGGAGAAGCGCCCTCTCCCTAACCCTCTCCCCAGGGGCGAGCGAACCAGTACGGGCGGGACAATGCGGCAGCAACGCCACTCTCCAAGACAAAGTATCTCGGCCGCATTGTGTAGTGAACCCCAAAACTTGGACAGGATGGTAAGTCGGATATGATGTTCAAGCGGAGGGTTCAAGATGACAAAACGGCGGCAGTTCACGGCGACGTTCAAGGCCGAGGTGGTGCTGGCGATGTTG
>WBZM01000205.1_pt1 | contig 95958 bp, 91 predicted proteins | sample 5204271 | NCBI WGS metagenome assembly WBZM01 (sample SAMN12344346, study PRJNA552823) | activated sludge metagenome | biome: Activated sludge suspended growth; feature: Nitrification reactor; material: Wastewater; isolation source: activated sludge from nitrification reactor of wastewater...
ATCCGCGAAGACCCGTATTCGCTGACCGAGATCGACGGGGTCGGTTTCGCCCGGGCCGACACGATCGCGATTGCCGCTGGCTTCCCGCCGGAATCCGACCGCCGGGCCCAGGCCGCCGCCTGGTACCTGCTGGGCGAGGCCGAGCGCCGGGGCCACACCCACCTGCCCCTGAACGAACTGGTCGCCCAGGCCACAAAGCTGCTCGGCTACCGCCCGGAACCGGAAGTTCTGACCTCGGCGTCGGGAGTGATCGCCGAGGAGGACCGGATCTACCGCCAGAGCACCCTCGACCGTGAGTGCTGGCTGGCCGGAGACCTCAGGGAACGCGCTGCCGGTGAAGCAGTCCTGGACCATTCACCCGAACCGGGCGCGGACGAGAAACTCACCGCCGAGCAGTGGCAGGCCGTGGCCGGCGCCTTCGGCTCCCGCCTTTCCGTGGTCACCGGTGGCCCCGGAGTCGGCAAGACGGTCTGCACGAAGGAGATCGTCCGTGAGGCAAAGGCGGCCGGCGTGCGGATCGGCCTCTGCGCCCCGACCGGGCGGGCAGCCCGCCGGCTTTCCGAGGCAACCGGAGCCGAAGCGATGACCATCCACCGCCTGCTGGAGTGGCGTCCCGGCTCGGAGCCGACCTACAAGCCCGGCCATCCCCTGCCGGTCGGCATGCTGATCGTCGATGAGGCCTCGATGATCAACCTCCACATGGCTGATGTGCTGCTCAACGGGCTAGGCCATGACACTCACATCGTCTTCGTCGGTGACGCCGACCAGCTGCCGCCGGTCGGGGCCGGCAAGCCCTTCGCCGACCTGATCGAATCGGGCATCGTCCCGGTCACCCGGCTGACCCACATCTTCCGGCAGGCGGCCCGCTCGATGATCACCACCGCCGCCCATGAGGTGAACGAGGGCCGTCCGCCCCACCTCACGCCGGGCCCCGACCAGGTCCAGGACTTCCATTTCATGGAGCGGGTCACACCCGAACGGGTCCGCAGCGCGGTCGTCGAGATGGTCGGCGAACGGGTCGAGGCCGGGCTCGGCCTGGACCCGATCCGCGACGCCCAGGTGCTTGCCCCGATCTACCGCGGCGAGGCGGGCATCGACGTGCTCAACCGCGAACTTCAGCAGCGGCTCAACCCGGAGGGCCGCAAGGCGGTCAGCGACCGCTTCCGGATTGGCGACCGGCTGATCCAGACCCGGAACGCCTACGAATACGGCCTGATGAACGGCACGATCTGCTTCCTCGTCGATGACGACCCGGATGAGGAAATGGTCGTGCTCGAGACCGATGACGGCCAGTCGGTCGAGCTGCCCTACGCGGAGACCAGCGATCTCAAGCTCGCCTACGCGATCTCGGTCCACAAGTCACAGGGCTGCGAGATCCCGGTCGTGATCTTCGTCTGCCACCGCTCCCACTCGGGCATGCTCACCCGCCCCCTAATCTACACCGCGATCACCCGCGCCCGGAAAATGTGCGTGATGGTTGGCGACCGCCCCGCCCTCGAAAACGGCGTCCGCCGCGACGAAGCCGGCCGACGCTACTCCTCGCTGGCTGCTCGCCTGGCCGGCACCCTCAACCACAGGTGAGCTGGCTGGTTCTCGCGCAAGGGCTTACCATGCCGCCTATGGGAACCATGACGTTGGGGAGAAGTCGTTCGTTCAGTGCTGCCTGGAAGCTGGTGGCGTTTGCCGCGGCCGCCTTTGCCGCCATGCTGATGCTGGCTGCTCCTGCTTCGGCGCAGAAGCTGGTCACGATCGATGCTTCCAGCGACTATGTGGATCCCTCGAACCAGCATCTGGCTGGTCCGGTGACCGAAAACATGGGCCCCCACCCCGGCAAGCTGATGGCCAACGTGCTGCTGCCGGACGGTTACACGCCGAAGAAGCGTTACCCGCTGCTGCTCCTCCTTCACGGTTCCGGCGAAAGGTTCGACTCCTGGGCAGACCCGCTGCTCGGGGACATCAGGAACACCGCGAAGGGCCTGAACGCGGTGATCGTCATGCCGGAAGGCGCGCAGGGTTTCTACACCGACTGGTGGAACGAAGGCGAGCGCAGTGGCCCGGCCTGGGAGGACTACATCCGCGAGTCCCTGCTGCCGATGATCCAGAGCAGGTTCAGCATCCGGCCCGAGCGCCGCTACCACGCGATCGCCGGATTCTCGATGGGCGGCTACGGCACCTGGCTGACCGCCTCGCAGCTGCCGGGATTCTTCGGCACGGCGGTGCCGCTATCGGCCTTCGCCTCGATCCGCACCTTTGAATCGACCCTCGCCTTCGCGACGGCGGCCGGCGGCACCCCTTACGCCCAGGTGTACGGCGACCCGACCGGTTTCTACGCGGAAGGGCATGATCCGATCGCGCTTGGACCGAACCTCGCCTTCACCAATCTCGACGTGTTCACCGGCGACGGTGAACCCGACCCGGAGGTCCGCCCCCAGAACGATCCGTCCAACCCTGGCTACGTGACCGATGGCGACGGGGTCAGCCTCTACCTCGAAAGTGTGCTGAAGACGCAAAACGATGCGGCCGTGGCGGCCATGGAGGCTTCCGGGAACAAGAACGTCGACTACACCGTCCACAAGGGCAGCCACGACTGGGAGTTCTGGCGCCCCGACCTGAAAGCGGCGATCGCCAAGGGCTTGTTCCGCCCCACCCCCGCCCGGCCAGCCAACTGGTCCTACCGCACCGCCGCCTCCGAAGGCCAGGCCTGGGACATCTACTTCAACTTCAGCCCGGCCCCGACCGCAGTCACCACCTTCAAGCGGACCGGAAACAGGCTCAAGGTGACCGGCGAGGGCGAAATGACGATCTTCGACGGCAACGGCTGCTCGTTCTCGGCTGACCTGCCCTTCACCCGCACCCTGTCGGAGAAGCCCTGCCGCAGTCTGAAGCTGCAGGCGAAGGGCGGCGGACTGCGCAAGGGCAGGACCGGCACGATCACCGTGACCGTCAAGGGCATGAACTACACCGGAGTGACGAAGCCGGTCGACGCGGTCAAGGTCGAAGCCGGCGGCGCCTCGGCCATCACCGCCTACAACGGCAAGGCAACCCTGAAGGTCAAGCCGAAGCAGTCCGGCAAGCTCACCGTCAAGGTGGCGAAAGACGGATTCCGGCCGGCCTCCGCAAAGCTGAACGTCCGGAAGTAGCCGCCCGGTTCGTTCAGCCGAGAATCCGCGCCGTTTCGACCCGTCGAAGCGCCGGCTTCCGGTTGACGCCGAAATAGTCCTGGAGATCCTTGACCGGGTCGGCCGGGTTGGAGGAAAGTCTCTTCCGAACCTGGTCGATCGGCATCAACATCGCCGCCGAGAAAGTGTTCGCCTCGGCCTCCGGCACCGGCCTCGGGACCGGGTCGTTCTGGTCGACCTCACCGGTTTCACTCTCGCCGTTTTCGATCTCGCGACAAAAGATCCTGGGCTCCCGGCTCTGGTGCATCACGAAGTGGCCGAGTTCGTGGCCAACCGTGAATCGGTGCCGTCGCGAACCCCAGTCGTAATCGAGTTCGCCCTTGCTGACCCAGATTTCACCGTCAGCGCAAATCAACAGGCCGGATAGCCCGTAGTGACCGTCGGGATCCTCACCGATCGCTTCGCGCATCGCTTCCTCACTGACCACGCGCACCCGGAGGTTGTAGATCTCGCGGGCGATCAGGTCGATTGGCACCGGCAGGCTGCGGCCATCCCAGACCCATGCGGGAACGCAGGCCCTGATTTCCTGAACCTCTTCCTCTATCCGGGCAAGCTCGGCAGGCTCGAGCGTGGTTACGAGCCTGTTCGGGTCTCTGATCTCCTCCGGCACGCAGGCGATTGTAGAAGGCGGGTCAGCCGCCAGTGAAAAGCTCGTCGATTCGATCTGGTCTGGACGGTTCCGACCGGGATTCAGAATCCGGCACGGCCTGACCGATTACGCCGGGAACGATCGAAGCATCCTCGGCCAGATCGACCTGATCCAGGGAACGGGCAAAAACCGGTCCTGATGAAGCGCCATACCTGGAACCAAGCGAACCGGCCGCCTCCTTCAATGACTCCGGTTCAACGCCGAGAATCGCGGCCAGTGCCGAATAGAGTTTTCCGTCCAAGCCGCTGGCCGGCAGCGAACCCCATTCGAGCCGGTGGTAGTACTCGTCGATCTTTTCCTGCTCTTGTGGGGTGGCCTCAAAGGTTTTTGCCAAAGCGGCAACCACCGCAGCCTGGGTCTTGCCTGCCTTCTGTCTCAGCAGGGCGAGATGTTCGGAAAGACCGCCTGCCGGAGCCGAAACCTCGTCGAGGACCTTCTCGAAGACAGCGTTGAATCGGGGGTCACCCGGGTCCGGGCTTGACTCGGGCCCGGTTGCCACGAAGGACTCGATCAGAGTTTCGAAGGACTTCCGTTCGCTCCCTTCGAAACGCTCGAGGAAAGGCGACGGATCGCCGTGGCCCTTGCGGAACTCGGCCACGTACTCGTCGAATGCGTGGATGACCGGGTCCGGGGTTTCCTCGAAATCGTTCATGCGTCGTCCTGCATTGCCTTTTCGATGTCCTGCCGAAAACGGGAGAAGATCTTGTCGACGTTGGTGAAAGACATTTTCTGGTCGCTGCTCATTTCGGCAACCTCTTTCGAGGAATACCCTTTCATCCGCAATCGGATCACTTCCTGCTGGACCTCGTTCCGGGTTTCAAGAGTCTGCTCAATCAGCATTTCGACCTCGACGCCGCCGGTGTCATCGGGGTTGCCGAGGTTCGTCGGCCCCCAGTCCTCATCTTCCTTCGGCTGTTCGCCCAGCGGGACCATCCTGGGGGTCTTTTCCTTGTCCCTGTAGAAGTCGGCGATCCGCCGTCCGGTGACGGTTCGCATCCACTCGACCATCTGGCCGGTACTCCGGCCCCGAAACTTGCCAATGCCCTTGATGATGCTGACGAACGCCCGGCTGACGATCTCGTCCCGGTCGTTGGCATTGGACTTCCTGCTGACCCAGTACTCGACAAGCCCGAAGCGGCGCCCGACAAAGAGTTTGAGGGTCTCCTCGAAAGCGTCCTGTTTGCGCGCATCCCGGGCAGCAACAGCGTGGGAGATGAGTTCGTCATCTTTCAGTCTCGCCAGTTCATGTTCACTGATCGGCTTGAAGTTCAAGCTTGTCCCGGAGGTCGTTGCCTTCGCATTCCTTCTGACATGGCCCTGAAATCCGCTCGCGGACGCCCGGAACCAAGTGCCAAGATACCGGCTGGGTCGGCTACAGTCAGCCCATCTCCCGCGGCGCACAGAACGCAGTCTGGCCCGAATCGGAACCAGGTGAATCCGATCGTCGCTCCTTTGCCGAAGCCGAGCGGTCGCCGTTCTGGCTTTCCGGGCCGCGACCCGAACCGCACCACCCTCTCGAAGGTTCCTCCGAGGCGGATCTGGTCGTGGTCGGGGGCGGGCTGACCGGGCTCTGGGCGGCGGTCCGGGCGAAGGAACGCAACCCGGCCCGGGAGGTCGTGCTGATCGAGCGTGAACAGCTTGCGACCGGGGCGAGCGGACGCAACGGCGGCTTCATGTCTTCCTCGCTGGTCCATGGCCTCGGCAATGGCCTCGCCCGCTTCCCGGATGAGGTGCCGCTGCTCGAGAAGCTGGGCCTGGAGAATCTGGCCGGGATCGAGAAGGTAATCGAGGAGCAGGGGATCGACTGTGACCTGAGGAAGCCCGGGGCGATCGAGGTCGCGGTGACCGACGCCCAGGTGGCCGACCTTCAAGGCGGGGTCGAAGAGCTGGCCGGGTACGGGCACGAGGCAGTGATGCTCGACGGCGAGGAGATGAGGACCGAGGTGAACTCGCCGATCTACCGCGGCGGCCTCTGGCAGAAGTCAGGCGAGTGGTCGGTCGATCCGGTCCGGCTTTGCGACGGCCTGGCCGCCTATGCCGAACGGCTCGGGGTGCGAATTCACGAGTCGACCCCGATGGAAGGCTTCGAGGAAACCGGGAGCCGAGTCGAAGTCCGCACCGCGAACGGCTCGATCAAGACCGAAAGGGTGCTGCTCGCGACCTCCGCCTTCAGGGTGCCGGTCCGGCAGATTCGCCACCGGGTGATCCCGGTCTACGACTATGTGCTGGTAACCGAGCCACTGACCCGCGCCCAGTGGGACTCGCTCGGCTGGCAGAACCATCAGGGAATGTCGGACTGCTCGAACCAGTTCCACTACTACCGGCCGATCGATGGCGGGCCGGCGGCCGCGACCGGCCAGGAGGCCGGGGGCCGGATCCTCTGGGGCGGCTACGACGCGATCTACAACTTCGGCGGCAAGGTGGAAGCTGCCGCCTACCAGCGGGACCGCAGCTTCGCCGGCCTCGCCCAGCGTTTCTTCACCGCCTTCCCCCAACTCGAAGGGGTCCGGTTCTCCCATCGCTGGGGCGGCGCGATCGACACCTGCTCGCGCTTCTTTGCCTTCTACGGCACCACGATGGGCGGCAAGGTCGGCTGGGCGGTCGGCCACACCGGCCTCGGGGTCGGAGCCAGCCGGTTCTCGGCCGAGGTCGGTCTCGACCTGATCGACGGGGTCGACAACGAGATCACCCGGCTCGACTACACGCGGTCGAAACCGATGCCGTTCCCGCCCGAACCGCTTCGCTACGGCGTCGTCCAGTTCACCCGCAGCCGCATCGCCGCCGCCGACCGCAACGACGGTCGCCGCGGACTCTGGCTCCGCACCCTCGACCGCTTCGGCCTCGGCTTCGATTCCTGAGTCGACTACTTTCTCGCGGCCAGCTTCAGGGCTGCCTTGAAGAGCCCGGGAGCCTTGATCGACCCCCAGCCGCTTGCCGCGTCGAATCCGGTCTTGGTGTAGCAGCAGCCGAGCGCCTTGCCGCCACCCTGATCGGCCGGGATCGCGGCGCCCACGTCGTTGTTGCCGGCAACGACGTCGCGGAACACGGAGGATGCCCCCTGGCTCTTGCCGAGCTTGTAGAGGAGCGGATTCGCGAACCCGATCGGCTTGCGGCCGGACTTCCCGAGTTTCTGGGAAACCAGGGTCAGGAGCGCGGCGGTCAGCGGGGTCGCTGCCGAGGTGCCGCCGACCGGCTGCCAGCCGCCGTCCGGCCAGTACTGATTCGCGCATTCACCGGCGACCCCGGCTGTGCAGTAGACGCTGTAGCCGGGAACGCTGTCAGCGAGGGCAGCGACGTCGGGCACGGCGCGGGTCAGACCGTAATTCCTGAACCGCTTGGTCCCCTGCTGGTACCAGGGGCGCCGGGTGGCGAGGATGCTGAAGCCGCCCCCGCCGCCGGACGGACCGAGTGAACCGTCGTTCCAGACGAACTCCTGCGAGATGCCGTTGTTGGCGTCAAGTTCGAGGTTCGTTCCGCCAACGGCGGTCACCCACTCGAGGCTGGCCGGATCGCTGACCGTGAGCAGCGGCAGGGTCGATGAATTCCCCTCGCGCGAGCACTCGGCGGAGCCGTTGTCCCCGGCCGCCACCGCCACCGAGATGCCGGCACCGGCCGCGACCGCGAACAGGTTGCCTAGCGCGCGGCGGTATGAAAGCTGTCGCCAGAGGGTCGGTTCGCAGGCGCCCAGCGAGATCGAGATCGCCGCCGGCTTCTTCTGGTTTGCGAGGGCGCGGCCGACCATCAGCATGATCCCGGCCTCGCTGCCGGGCCCTTCGTAAACGTCGATCCCGGCAAGCTGCGGAGCGACCGCCGTGATCACTTCGAGATCGAGGGTGGTTTCGGCGCCGGGCGCCAGCGGCTTCTTGTAGTAGACCGGGTAGACCCTGGTCGGCGGGACCCGCTTGCCGTAGCAGTCGCCGTAGGCCTCGATGTCGGACCGCTTGAAGCCGTCGATCTCGATCACCGCAATCCGCCGGCCCTGACCCTTGAATCCCTGCTGGTTGAGGTCACTGATGCCCTAGGCGTCGAGGAACTGGTTGGGGGTGAAGTTGCGGTTCGGTTCACCGATCGCGGTGGCTCCGCGCTGACCGGCCGCGCAGCCCGCCTGGGTTCCGGAATGGGGTCGGGCCGAGCTGCCCTCGGGGAAGGGACTGCCCGACGGCTGAGGCGGGAATTTGCCCGCAGTCGAGTACTTCTCCGGATCCGGGTCGAGGAAGTCAAGGCTGCTTGCCACGCCCCGCAGGGCGGGAGGCACCGACCCCGGGCCACCCTGACGGGCAACCGAGGCCGAGGCGGACGGAGCGAGGTAGCTTCCGGCCTGGTTCAGGTCCATGCTCACCAGTACGTTCTGATGCGCACCGTCGAGCGTGGCCCGCATGCCCCGGGAACGGAAGTAACGCAAGGCCCGCCTGGCGGCCTTCGATCGGGCGCCGAACTTCTTGACGATCCTGCTCACCGGTAGGTACTGCCCGTAGTTGTCGCTATTCGGACTGCTGACCGACCTCGCGAACTTCTGCAACCCGGCGGGATGGTGAAGCTTGAGCATCGCCATCGCGTAGGCGTTCTTGTTGGCGGCACCGGCATTCGATGTGACCAGCGCCCCACATGAAAGAACGATCAGCATGAACAAAGTGAGGAAGCGCGAAAAAGCCGACATGGCCGGCAAGTTCCCGCCTGGACCGCAGGTCAAACGCTATTCGTACGAAACGGCTTCCAGCACGTCGAGCTTGGCCGCCTTGCGGGCGGGGTAGATCGCGGCGATCACTCCGGCCAGCGCCGTGAGAATCAGGATGATGATCAGGGTGCCGACCGGGTAGCTCAGTTCGAAGCCGTCACCGCCGAGCGGGATGCCGATCAGGAAGGCGAAGATGACGCCGACGATCAGGCCGGAGACGGCCCCGATCACAGCCGTGATCACCGCTTCGTAGCGAACCATCCGCTTGACCTGACGGCGTGACATCCCGACCGCCCTGAGCATGCCGAGTTCGCGGGTTCGCTCGTAGATCGAGAGGATCAGCGTGACCACGATGCCGACCAGCGAAACGATCACGGCCAGCGCGAGCAGCACGTAGATCATCGCCAGAAGTCCCTTGATCTGGGACTTCTGCTGTTCCTTCAGTTCGCCCTGGTTGAGCACGTCGACGGTCGGGAAGTCCTGAGCCGTCAACGCGTCCTCGATCGCGGTCTGGGTCTTGTCGAGATCGGCACCGGGGTCGAGTTTGACCAGACCGACCGCATCGGACTTCTGGTCGAAGTCCCGCTCCATCGCGCCCTGGTCGATGATGCCCTCGCCGGCCAGCGCGATGCTGTCGGTCTTCATGATCGCGTTGATCTGGAAGGGGAATTTCCGGCCCTTCTGTGAGGTCAGGGTGACTCTGTCTCCCACCCCGACATCCAGCGAGTCGGCGAGCTTGTTGCCGATCACGATCTGGCCGTCGGTGAGACCGGTCAGATCGGAATCAGAACCTTCCTCCCACTCGACCGTGTAGACCTTGACGATGTCGGCCGGATCGACCGAGGAGATCGCGGCCGTCTTGCCATCGACCTTCGCCGATACGTAACGGACGCCGGAAGCGGCTTCCACCCCGTCGACCTTCTGGACAACCTTGATCGCCCCGGCGGGAAACGGCAGGATGCCGCCCTGACCCTGCAGGGTGATCTCGCCCGGAAGCTGGTCGTCGATCACCTTGTTGACGGACGAACTGAGGCCGGAAGCAAAGATCGTGACGAAGGCGATCAGGGCGAGCCCGATCATCAGCGCCGCGGCGGTGACCGCGGTGCGTGACGGGTTTCGCTGGGCGTTCTCCCGGGCGAGGCGGCCGGTGAGGCCGCCGAACCGCTCCAGCGGCGCACCGATGATCCGGGCCGCGGGCGAAACCAGCTTGGGGGCGAAGATCGAGATCGCGATCAGCACGCAGACCGCTCCGGCTCCGATCTGGGCGGCGCCGCTGCCGCCGTCCTTGCCACTGATCAGGGTCATTGCGATCAGGGCGAGGCCGAGCACCCCGAGCAGAACCGCGATCACCGTTCTGACGACGACCCGGTTCCTGCCTCCAACCACCAGGTTTTCCGAGAGCGCCGCGATCGGCGGCACCTGGGTCGAGCGGAAGGCCGGGATCAGCGATGAGACCAGGGTCACGCCGACCCCGATCAGGAGCGACACGATGATCGTGCGGGGCAGAACCTGAAGCGAGTTCGCGGGAAGCTCCGCCCCCACCGCCTTGAGCACTGCGCTCAGGCCTGCGGCCAGGCCGTAACCAACCACGAGCCCGAGCAGGGATCCGACCAGGCCGATGATCAGACCTTCGATCACTACCGTTCTCAGGATCTGGCCACGGCTGGCCCCCAGGGTACGGAGCATTCCGAACTCACGGGTCCGCTGGGCGACCGTGATCGAGAAGACGTTGAAGATCACGAACGAACCGACGAACAGCGCGATTGCCGCGAAGGCGAGAAGCGCGATGGTCAGGAACTGGAGGCTGTCACGGATCTCGCTTGCGTTCCGATCGGCGTTTTCCTGCGCGGTCTCAACCCGCAGGTTCTTCGGCACGACCTCGGAGACCCGGTCGCGCAGTTCCTCCGACGAGATACCGCTGTCGGCGGCGATCGAGATCTGGTCGTATTCGCCGACCTTTCCGGTCACTCGCTGGGCGACCGGCAACTGAACCTGGGCAATCGAGGAACCGCCGAAGGAGGCACCGCCAAGCTGGGTGAGACCGACGACCCTGAAGGGAACCGCCTTGTCGGTGCCGACCAGCTCGATCGTGTCGCCAAGCTCGATTCCCTTCCGGTCGGCGGCGGCTTGATCGAGGGTCGCCTCGTGGGCATTGGTCGGCGGGTGACCTTCGGGATAGGTGACAGCCTCGAATACCTTTGGGCCGGTCGAGGCAATGAACTGGGGAGAGAAACCCGCGCCGATTGAATCGCCCTGGTCGTCGAGAATCGCGCCCTGGGTGAAGATCGAACCGGCGGCCACCTTCACGCCGTCGACCTGGTCGACCTTCTTCAGGATCTTCGCCGGGAAGGCAGGGGTGCTGCCGTCCTGCTGGTCAACCTCGGATTTCGCCGTCACCACCACGTCCGTGCCGGCCAGCGATTCGTTGAAGATCTGGTCGAACGCCTGGTTGGTGGTGTCGGTCAGGATGTAGGTGCCGGCGACCAGGGCGATGCCGAAGATCACCGCGACCGCGGTCATAAGCGACCGCCACTTGCGGGCCCAGAGGTTCTTGAAGGTCAGGCTGAGCATGGTGCGGCTCCGGTCCGGACGGGCCTAGGCGAGGGTCTTCAGCAGCTCGATCACGTTGTCCGCCGAAACCGGCGGCGCGTCATGCACCAGTTTGCCGTCGCGCAGGGCGATCAGCCGGTCGCCGTGGGCGGCCGCGTCGGGTTCGTGGGTGACCATGATCACCGTCTGCCCCACCTCGTCAACCGCGGCCCGAAGCATCGTCAGCACGTCCTCGGATGCCTTCGAGTCGAGGTTTCCGGTCGGCTCGTCGGCGAAGAGCACGGCCGGCTTGGTGACCAGGGCCCGGGCCACCGCGACCCGCTGCTGCTGGCCGCCGGAAAGCTCCGAAGGCCGGTGTTCGCGCCGGTCACTCAGACCAACCCGGTCGATCACCTGGTCGACCCACTCCTGGTCGGGCTTCTTGCGGGCGATCGAGAGCGGCAGCAGGATGTTCTCCTCGGCCGTCAGCACCGGCAGCAGGTTGAAGAACTGGAAGACGAAGCCGAGCTTGTCGCGCCGGAGCTGGGTCAGCTCGCCGTCATCGAGCCCGGTGATGTCGGTCCCTTCGATCTCGACCGTGCCCGCGGTGGGCTTGTCGAGGCCGGCGAGGATGTGCATCAGGGTCGACTTGCCGGAACCGGAAGGGCCCATGATGGAAGTGAAACGGCCCTTTTCGAAGGTCACGTCCACCCCGTCGAGGGCACGCACCTCCGCCTGGCCTTCGCCGTAGACACGTTCGACGCCGACGGCCTTGACGATCGGACTCTCGGAGGACTGGGACTGACTGGGAGCGGCAAGAGTGGATTCCATCCCCGCCAACCTAACACCCGCGAAATTTCCGGACGTTCGGTTAGCCCCCCAAAGCCTCCAAAGAGAAAGGGCCCGGCGTTTGCCGGGCCCTTTCGAGGTAACAGGTGTCGCCTTGGCTACACGGTGCGAGGGAGCAGTACTTCTCTCGCGATCACCATGCGCTGAATCTGGCTGGTGCCTTCGTAGAGCTGCATGATCTTGGCGTCACGCATGAACTTCTCGACGTGGTACTCCTTGATGAAGCCGTAGCCGCCGAAGACCTGGACGGCGTCGGTGGTGACTTCCATCGCCGAGTCGGCGGCGAAGCGCTTGGCCTCGGATGAAGTGAGCGTGTTGCGCTCGCCGTTGTCGAGCTGGCTGGCGGACTGCCAGGTCAGCAGGCGGGCGGCGTCGACCTTGACCGCCATGTCGGCGATCAGGAACTGGATCGCCTGGTGCATCGCGATCGGCACGCCGAACTGCTGGCGCTCCTTCGAGTACTGGACGGCGGCGTCGAAGCCGGAGCGGGCGATGCCGGTTGCCATGGCGGCCACACCGGGACGGGTGCGGTCGAGGGTCATCATGGCGAGCTTGAAGCCCTTGTTCTCCTCACCGAGCATGTTCTCGGCCGGGACCTCGACGTCGTCGAAGGTCAGGGTCACGGTGTTCGAGGCCCGCTGACCCATCTTGTCTTCCTTCTTGTCGACGGTGATGCCGTCCTGCTTGTCGACCACGAAGGCGGTGATGCCGCGGCTGCCGGCGTCCGGATCGGTCTTGGCGTAGACCGTGAACCAGTCGGCGTGGGCACCGTTGGTGATGAAGCACTTGGAACCGTTGATGACGTACTTGTCACCCTTCTTCACGGCGCGGGTCTTCATGCCGGCGACATCGGAGCCGGCGTCCGGCTCGGTCAGGCAGAAGGAGGCGAGCTTCGGCTCCTCACAAAGCATGCCGAGGTACTTGGCCTTGGTCTCTTCGGAGCCGCCGAGGGCGACCGGGGCCGAAGCGAGGCCGTTGCAGGCGAGCGAGGTGCCGATGCCGGAGCAGCCCCAGCCGAACTCTTCCTCGATCAGGCAGCCGGAAAGGTAATCCAGTCCCGGCCCGCCGTAAGCCTCGTCCACATGGGTGTTCATGAGGCCGACTTCCCAGGCCTTCTGAATCACTTCGGCAGGCCAGGTGCCGTCCTTGTCGTATTCGAAGGCGACGCTTCGCATCTCCTTCTCGGCGAAGTTATGCGCCATTTCGCGCAGATCCTTCTGCTCGTCGCTCAGCGTGAAATCAACCACTCTTCAAGCTCCTTAGGTCGGTTGGAACCGTTCGATTTGCTCGATGCGGGGCCGGGGCGAGGAGGCCCGGGCGGCTCCCGATTGACTTGTCAATCAATAACTCTTCGAACAGGGTACCAAGCGCCTTTACTCTTGGGGGGATGGTTGCGGAACTTTCCTTCGTCCTGATCCTCCTTTGCGTGGTCGTGGTGCCGGTCGCCGCGATCGCCTTCGCCCGCTCGGGGAAGGCGTACGAAGAAATCGGGAAGGGACGATTCGCAGTCGACTTCGATGACAGCAGCGAGACCGACCATCACGAGGAGCTCCGACAGCTGGTCGAGGCCAAGGCCTACCGCCAGGCGAGACGGGGCGAGCAACCGGTTGACGTCGAGCGGGAAGTCGAGCGGCTCTCGAAAGGAGAACCGGAAGAAACGGCCGATGCCGCTCCGCCGCCGGATCCCGCGACCGCAGGAATTCGCGCGGAAATCCGCGAGGTGGTCATTGCGAAAAACGAGAGCCGCGAGCGCCGGGGCGAGGAACCGCTTGACGTCGAATCCGAAGTCGAGCGGATGCTGGCCGAGTTCGGCTAGCTGTCCTTCCCACAGAGGTTGTGAACGGTTGAAATAGATCCGGGTCCTCCGGATGCTTGTGGTGTCTAAGCCCAAGCTCCGAGGAGGACCCGGATGGATGTTCACGCTAACGCAGCTCTTGGCCCGGCGGGGAGACTCGCTTTGGTGGAGTTGATTGAGGCTGGTTGGTCGTTGAGGCGGGCAGCTGCCCGCCTCAATGTTTCGCCGGCGACTGCGCATCGGTGGTGGCACCGCTATCGGCGGGCCGCTGAGATCGGGGAGGGATCCCGAAGTTGGATGTTGGATCGCTCTTCCAGGCCTCACCGGCAGCCCCGGAAGATGACTGCGATCGAGGAAGCGGTGATCCTTGAGGCTCGTGAGCGGACCGGGTTGGGACCTGGTCGGCTCGCTGGGGTTGTTGGCAAGGCGAGGTCAACGATCTGGAAGGTGCTTCACCGAAATGGTGTTTCGAGATTGAAAGCTAGGGAGGGTCGGCAGACGTTTCGGCGTTACGAGTGGGCGGAACCTGGGGCTTTGCTTCACGTTGACATGGCGAAATTGCCGCGGTTTGAGCGGCCAGGTCACCGCGTGACCGGGGTCAGGAACCGCAATGGCGTCGAGAAACGAGCTGCCGTTGGCTACGTCTATCTCCACTGCGTGATCGATGACCACTCTCGCTACGCCTACGTTGAGCAGCATCCCGGCCAGGACGGCGAAACAGCCGCAAAGGTGCTTGACCGGGCAATCAGGCATTTCATCGAGATCGGAATGAAAAACCCAGAAGCGGTGATGAGTGACAACGCAATGGCCTATCGGCATTCCCGTGCCTTCAAAGCCGTTCTTGCCGAAGCCAAAGCCAAACACATTCTCATTCCGCCCTACACACCTCGCTGGAACGGCAAGGTCGAAAGATTCATTCAAACCCTAAAAAAGGAGTGGGCATATGCCCACTCCTGGCCCCGGTCTTGCGACCGGGCAAGGGCCCTGCGATCCTTCATTCGCTACTACAACCGCAAACGACCCCACAGCTCACTCGGAGACCGGCCACCAATCAGCCGCGTTCACAACGTTCGTGGGCAGGACAGCTAGCGGCGACGGGTCGTGGGTAGTATTGGCTCATGGATGACTCGACTTCCCGTTACGAACTTGAAGAGCTGGTGGTTCAACCGGGGACCTACTTCAACCCGCAGACCGAAGTCGTTGTCGTGGTTGACGATTCAGCGTCGATCGACCAGGAGATCTTCAACATGGAGTCCTACGAGGGCGCCGACTGGGTGAGGATCGCCGACGATGTCGCGGTCGACGAGCAGCAACGCGATGAACTGCTCGAGCATTTCCAGACTCACTACCACCCCGGAAACGGCGGGTCGGTTTCCGGCACCGCCCTGGAACAGGGTGACGACGAGCTCGACGAGGACGAAGAAGGCCAGGAAATCGGCCGCGAAGACTGATGGCCGATCGCGGGCCGCTGACCCTCCTGGGCGTCCCGATCGACAGCGTGGGCACGGCCGGAGGTACCGAGCTCGGACCGAACGTCTTGCGGCAACTGCTGGGGCCCGAAGGGTTCGAGGACGCCGGCGACACCAGCCGCAAGATCCGCGGACTGGAGCGGGACAGGGCCAACGGCTGGCTGGCTTTCGACGACATCCTGGCGATGACCGGCGAGGTGAGGGGCCGGGTCGCGGATTTGACCGCCGCCGGGAAGGTGCCGGTGCTCCTCGGCGGCTGCTGCACCCTTTTGCCGGGCGCGCTGGCCGGAGCCCGGGATTCGCTCGGCGAATTCGGTCTCGCCTACTTTGACGGCCATCTCGACCTTTTCACCGGGCTGACTTCGCCGACCGGTGAAGGGGCCGACTTTCCGGTCGCCGCATCGCTCGGAATGGCTCCCGATCCCCTGCTCGAGGTGATTGGCGAGACACCGGTGGTCGCGCCCGGGCGGATGTCTCTGGTCGGCGCAAGAGACAAGGAGGAGCTCCAGTTGATCTCGCCGCTGCCGGAGGGTCTCGGCATCGGCCGGATCGAGTTCCGCGACGATCTCAGGCACGCCGACCTGAACGAAGTCGGCGCCTCGCTCGAGGCCGAACTGACTGATGGTGGCTCCGGATTCTGGCTTCACCTCGACGTCGACGTCCTCGACCGTGAAGCCTTCCCCGCGACGGACTACCTGATGCCCGACGGGTTGAGCATGGATGAGCTCCGCGCCCTGTTCGCGCCCCTGGCTTCCTCTCCGGGCCTGATCGGGGTTGACGTCACCTGCTTCAACCCGGAAAAGGATCCCGACGAGAGATGCGGGACGGAGCTGGCCGAACTGCTGCGCGGAACCCTGAATGGATGACCCGGCGGCTCGCGCCATGAGTGCCCCATAAGATCCCGCCATGCTCGAAGAAGGCGACAAAGCTCCCGATTTCACACTTGAGGACCAGCTCGGGGAGAAGGTAAAGCTCTCCGATCACCGCAAGGAACTGGTCGTCCTCTACTTCTATCCGAAGGCCAGTACCAGCGGGTGTACCACCCAGGCCTGCTCGATCCGCGACAACAGTGCCGATTACGCGAAGGCGGGCGCGACGGTGATCGGGATCTCGCCGGACGAGGTCAAGGACATCTCAAGGTTCGCGACCAAGAACGACCTCGAGTTCACCTTGGTCGCCGACAAGGACCACAAGGTCGCGGAGAAATATGGCACCTGGGTCGAAAAGTCGATGTACGGGAACAAGTACATGGGCGTGCAGCGGGCAACCTTCATCATCCGGGGCGGAAAGATCCTGCGGGTCTTCCCCAAGGTCCAGCCGAAGAAGCACGATGGCCTCGTCCTGGGGGCACTGGCCGAGATCAACGAGGAGAACCGAGATGTCTAACTGGGACAAGGGCTCATACGAGGTCACTGCCGAACAGATCGCGCCCGCCACTCCCGCGGTCGCCGATGCCGTCGAACCGGTCACCGGCAAGCTCGCCCTCGACCTCGCCTGCGGCACCGGAAACGAAGCTCTCGAGCTGGCCCGCCGCGGCGCCAGGGTGACCGGATATGACGGGGCCCCGCGCCTGCTCCAGGTGGCGGGCGAGCGAGCCGCAGCCGAGGGACTCGAGCTGGAACGGGTTCAGGGCGACCTCGCGGAACTTCCCTTCGCCGACGACAGCTTCGAGATCGTCACCTCTGTCTTCGGGCTCATCTTCACCGGCTCGCCGCAGGATTCCGCCGCCGAGATCGGCCGGGTCCTTCGGCCCCAGGGCCGGATCGCCTTCACTTCATGGGTCGAGGAAGGTCTCTTCCAGTACATGCAGGACATGGCGAAGGCGGCAGTTGCCTCCCACTTTGGCCAGGCGCCGCCGGAAGGCGCCGACGCTCCGTTCGCGTGGGGCGACGAGGTCGCCGTGCGTGAACTGTTCTCCGAAAGCGGCCTCATGCTGCAGGTCGAAACCAGGGAACTCGTGATCGAAGAGGAATCGGCCGCAGCGCTGAACGACCGCTGGTTCGACCTTCACCCGATCTGGATCACCATGCAGGAAGTGATCGGCGACGAGGCCTACGAAGAGATGCGCCGCGAGGCGTTGCCGGTGGTCGAATCCCACAACGAAGCCAGCGACGGAAGCTTCCGCAACACGCTGCGTTACCTCCTCTTCGAGGGCAGCCCCGTCTGAAAAAACTCCCGCGAGACGAGACGTTGCGTCTCGCCTGGATGTGAAGTTTTGTGAACCTGCGGCGAGACGAGACGTTGCGTCTCGCCTGGATGTGACGTTTTGTGAACCTGCGGCGAGACGAGACGTTGCGTCTCGCCTGGATTTGACGTTTTGTGAACCTGCGGCGAGACGGGACGTTGCGTCTCGTCTGGATTTGACGTTTTGTGGTCCTGCGGCGAGACGGGACGTTGCGTCTCGCCTGGGTTTTTCCGGCTAATGCGCGGTCGAGTGGCCGGTGTCGCCGCTGAGGATCACGAAGGCGAGGAAGGTCAGGTAGAGCAGACCCCAGATCGCGATCGAAGGCTTGTTGAACTGGCCGTTCCGGCGGAGTGACCAGTAGGCGACGACACCGCCGGCGAGGCCGAGGAGCATCGAGAGGACCGCGTACTTGTCCAGCGACCAGTCGATGAAGATCATGCCGATCGCGACGGGGATGGTCGACTGAAAGACCATTGCTCCGGTGATGTTGCCGAGGGCGAGGGCATCCTTGCCGTCGCGGACCCAGAAGAACGAGTTCGCCTTCTCCGGCAGCTCGGTCGCCAGCGGCGCGAGGATCAGCGAGAGGATGATCGCCGAAACGCCGAGATGCTCGGCCACGCTCAGCAGTTCGTGGACGAAGAGATGGGCACCGCCGACCATTGAGGCGAGACCGACCAGCAGCTGGATGATCATGATCGAGTTGGGCGGCCCGCCGGTGCGGTCGGTCCGGCGATCCATGATCAGGGGATCCATCTCGTGGCTCTCGGCAACGTCACCGCTGTTGCGGATCGTCTGCACCACGTAGTAGACGTAAGCCAGGAGGCAGATCACTCCGCCGCCGATCTGCACCGACTGTGGAACGTCAACCACCCCGACCACCAGGGCCAGGGTGAAGAAGATCATGAAGAAGACCAGGTCCCGGTCGAGGGTTTCGACGTGGACGTCGAGGTGCTTGCCCTGCGGCCGGCGTTTGATGTAGGCGAGCGCCGAGATGCCGACCAGGGCCATCGCGATCGTCGCCAGCAGGAACGGCGCCCCGACGATCGCCCCGACCGCAACCTCGTCGGAGCCACTGACCCCGCCGATGATCGCGACGATCGGGATCAGGGTTTCCGGCATCGCGGTGCCCACTGCCGCCAGGATCGAACCGACCGCGCCCTCACCCAGGTTGAGCTTGTGACCGAGCCACTCGATCGCGTTGGTGAAGAGCAGCGCGCCGGTCAGGATGATCGCGAAGCTGAAAAGCAGGAGCAGGTATTCCATGGGTAAGGGGGAGGTCCTCTAGGTCTGGTTTGCGCCGGATGGTCGCGGCGTCAGGCTGAACCGTATCCGGGCAGGCGGAAGTGCATTGTCCGGGTCGTCAAGGGCCAGGGTCAGATCGAGCCGGCGGATGTCGCCATCCTGCTGGCCGGCGTACAGGTCGAAATCGGCTGAAACGAGTGAATCCTCAAGGCTGGATCCGGTTTTGACCCCGGCGATCTGGCCCACCTCCCCGCCCCCGGCCGCTTCCAGTGCCCTGGCCAGGCCGGCCACGTCGAGTTCACCGGAGATGTGGTCGGTCCCGACCCCGGAAACCTCTTCGGTCCCGTCGTACCGAAGGTCGCCGACCAGTCCGCGCAGCCCCGAATCGGAGCCCAGGGCGCTGCGGATGTCAGACATCACCTGCGGGTCGGCCGCCACCTTCCGCTCGTCCAGAACCCGGTCCTCGTAGCCAAGTGCCTCGACCGAAACGATGCCCCCGGTGGGACCGCCCGATCCGTTGCCGAAGCTCGAAAGATGCTCCCTGGTCAGGGCCCGGTCCAGAATCGTCGCCGGGTCCGGGTCACTGCTGCCGCAGGCCTGCATCACCAGCGAGAACGCCAGCACGAGCACCAGAACAAGGGGGATCCGCGTCCGTTCCAAGTCGGGGCAGGCTATACGCTCGCCCTTGAATGCCACCCCGCACCATCCTCTACACAGGCAAAGGAGGCGTTGGCAAGACCAGCGTTGCCGCCGCCACCGCCCGTCGCTGCGCAGCCGAAGGCAGACGCACGGTGATCCTCTCGACCGACCCCGCCCACAGCCTCTCCGATTCCCTCGGGGTCGAACTCGGCCCTGATCCGGTCGAGGTTTCGCCCGGGCTTTGGGGCCAGGAGGTGCTCGCCGAAGCCGAGATGCGCCGCAACTGGGACCGGGTCGCCGCCTGGATGAGCGGGCTGCTGCAGAGCAAGGGGGTCGACCAGGTGCGGGCCGAGGAACTGAGCGTCCCGCCCGGACTCGACGAGCTTTTCTCGCTGCTTCAGATCAAGCGCCACTGGGACAAGTCGGAATTTGACGTGGTGATCGTCGATTGCGCTCCGAGCGGCGAAACCCTGCGGTTGCTCGGCTACCCGGAAGTCGCAAGCTGGTGGGTGCGAAAGGTCTTCCCCTGGAACCGCAGCCTGCTGAGCAAGGCGGCGCCGATCGCCAAGGCGCTCGAGATCCCGATGCCCGAGCCCGAGCTGATGGACGAGGTCGAGCACCTGATCGAGAACCTGCTGGCGATGGACGGGATCCTCCGTGACCACGAGCATTGCTCGATCCGGCTGGTCATGAATCCGGACCGGATGGTGATCAACGAAGCGCGGCGCACCTTCACCCACCTCTGCCTGTTCGGGTACCTGACCGACGCCGTGATCGTCAACCGCGTCTTCCCTGACGAAGTCGCCGATTCCTATTTCGCCGGCTGGCGCGAGCAGCAGGCCACGCAGCTCGAATCGGTCGAGGAAGGCTTCTCCCCGGTGCCGGTACTTACCGCCCGCTACTTCGACCGGGAAGTGATCGGCGAAGAGATGCATGAGCGGCTCGCCGACGATCTTTACGGGGAGATCGATCCTTCCGGCCTGCTCCACTCCGGCATGCCGCGCGAGGTCGCAACCGAGGATGGCCGGACCGTAATTCGCATCCTTGCGCCATTCACCGAGAAGGGCGAAGTGAAACTCCAGCAGGCCGGCGAAGAGCTGATGGTTCAGGTCGGCGAGGCAAGGCGGACTATCATGCTCCCGTCCGGGCTTGCCAGACGCAGCCCGTCGAAAGCCTCATTCGAGGACGAGACCCTGGAGATCATCTTCGAGGATCCGCATGCCACCCAAGCCTGAACAAACCGAACAGCAACCCGGTGCCGACCGCTTCTGGGGCCAGTTCTCACAGTCAAAAGCCGGCCGGAGTTCGGCCGAAAACGGCTCGGGAGCAGAATCGGCGAAAGCGGGAAGCGAAGGTCCGGATGGTCAGGGGCACGGCGCCGAATGCCTCGAGTGGTGCCCGATCTGCCGTTCGGCCGAGCTTTTTCGCCACACCGTCTCACCCGAGTTGCGCCAGCAGGCGGAATCGATCCAGCATGAGGCGATCGGCGTGCTGAAGGCATTCCTCGACGCATACGCCGACAAGAGCGGCAACTCCTCACCGGGCGGTCCCTCCGGCCCGGAGCCGTCACCTTCGGATCAGCCCGAAGAGCCGGCGACCCCGCGGGTCACTGACATTCCCCTCGACTGAAACCGGCATGAACCCGGGTTCCGGCGCGGTCGGCGTATTGTCCAAGGCATGGCAGCCACCCCTCAAGCCGTTCCCCGGAGTCCCGCCGAAGTCGCCGAAGCTCTTCGCGATGCGTCGTATCTGGCCGATGATTCAACTGCGCTGATCGCTTTCCTCGCCCAGCGGCTGGGCAAGCCGGTTCTGGTCGAAGGCCCGGCCGGGGTCGGCAAGACCGAACTGGCCAAGGCCCTTTCCCGGGCAACCGGCCGGGAGCTGGTCCGGCTCCAGTGCTACGAGGGGCTCGACGAGGCGAAGGCCCTCTACGAGTGGAACTACCGCAAGCAGCTGCTGCAGATTCAGGCCACCGCATCGACCCAGGACGAAGGCGCGACTCCGGTCGGCATGGGCGAGATCTTCACCGAGGATTTCCTGCTCGAGCGGCCGCTGATGAAGGCGATCGCCAACCCGGACCCGGTGGTCCTGCTGATCGACGAGATCGACAAGACCGACCAGGAGTTCGAGGCGATGCTGCTCGAGCTGCTTTCCGATTTCCAGATCACGATTCCGGAGATGGGGCAGATCAGCGCCACGACCCACCCGATCGTGCTGCTGACTTCGAACAATTCGCGCGAGCTGACCGAGGCCCTGAAACGGCGCTGCCTCTACCTCTGGCTCGATTATCCGGCCCGGGATCGGGAGATCGAGATCATCCGGCTTCACGCGCCGGAAATCGACGAGGCCCTGGCCGGCCGGCTGGTTGACGTGGTCGACATGGTGCGCGAGCTGGATCTGAAGAAGCCGCCTTCGATTGCCGAGGCGATCGACTGGGCCCGGACCCTGATCCTGATGGGCGCCGACGACATCGACGAGAAGGTCTTTCGCGAGTCGCTTTCGATCATCATCAAACACCGCACCGACCTCGATCTGGTCGCCGAGAAGATCGTGCCACGGCTCGGCGGTTCCGGATCGTCCAACGGCAGCTCCGCCAACGGCGCCGGCTAGGACGGGAGCCATCCGATGAGCGAGACCCCTTCGGGAATGGCGGAGCAGATCCTCGCCTTCTGCGAGGAGCTTCGTTCGGAGGATGTCGCGATCGGCACCTCGGAAATCCAGGACGCCTTCCGGGCGCTGGAGATCGTGCCCTGGACCGAGCCGGTCGACTTCCGGGAATCGCTGGCCACCACGCTGGCCAAGTCGCCGAAGGACCGCGAGATTTTCGACCTCGTCTTCGACCGGCATTTCTTCCGGGCGACTGAAGCCGCCTCGCTCGAGTTCGCGCCGGAGGGTGGCGAGGGCCGCAAGGCCGCGCTCTCCGACGAGGTCCGCGAGGAACTGAGCATGGAGGCCCTGGCCGAGGCGATTCGCCAGGCGATCGCCGAGGGCGACGAATCGGCGATGAACGAACTGGCCCGGCTGGCGATCGAGGCCTTCGGCCGCCAGGGTGAAAGCTCCGGGGTGGTCGGGGTCGACATGCAGCGGATCCGCCGCGGGCTCGGCCTCTCCCCCTCATCCGACACAAGCGGTGACGGCGAAGCCGATGGCGAGAACCTTGACCGGGACCAGATCGCACGCTTCGAACGCCAGCTCCGGCGCGAACTCCAGCGCCAGCAGATCCAGAAGCAGGGCCAGCTGCCCCCGGCCCGGCCGCTCTCGGACCTGAACCGGGCCCTGCCGATGCGCGGCGCCCAGGACCTCGCGGCCGTGCACAAGGCGGTCGCCCAGATGAAGCGCCGCCTGGCCACGCTCGGCCACGACCCGCGCGGGGCGAAGCGCGGCCGGACGGTTGACATGCGGCGAACGATGCGCTCCTCGCTTGAGACCGGCGGGGTTCCGCTCAATCTGAAGTACCGCCCGCGCCGGCCGCGCAAGCCGGAGATCTACGTGCTCTGCGACGTCTCGACTTCGGTCAGCTCGGCCTCGACCTTCTTTCTTTCGGTCCTTCACGCGCTCCACGATTCGTTCCGCAAGCTGCGCAGCTTCGTCTTCATCGAACGGATCTCGGAGGTGACGCACGTATTCGAGGACGAACGGGATTTCACCGCGATCGCCGAGAAGATCACCGCGACCGGCGGGGTCGCTGACATTTCCGGTTACACCGATTACGGGCGGGTGTGGAACGAGTTCTACGCCGATGTTTCGGCCGACCTCGGGCCCCGCTCGACGGTGATCGTGCTCGGCGACGCCAGGACCAACGGCCGTCCGCCGGCCGAGGACGCCTTCGCCCGGGTCGCCGACCGCGCCAACCGCACCTTCTGGCTCAACCCGGAACCGGAGCTCTACTGGAACTACGGAGATTCGGTGATGAGCGCCTACACCCCGTTCTGCGACGGCGCCTTCGAATGCTGGAAGACCGAACACCTCGAGCAGTTCGTGGATGTGGTCGCCTCCGGCAAGGTGGAGCACTTCGGCACCACCACCCGCAAGTACACCTCCGGCCACCGCTACTAGCCGATATTCGCCTCAACGACCCCATTCAGCAATTGTGGGGGAGCTTATGCCCCAGGACCTATCGTCACCCAGAATCTCCACAGTTAGGCTTCGGCGGATGAGAGCCAAACGAATCCGCGTGCGCGTTCAGCCGAAGGCCTCGAACAACGAGATCATGGGCTGGAGGGAGGATCCTGCCACCCGAGATCGCGTTCTTCATGTTCGCGTGACTGCCCCACCGGTGGACCGAAAGGCCAACAAGGCTCTGATCGCCCTCTTAGCCAAAGAGTTCAAGGCTCCAAAGTCAAGAATCCGGGTCGTCCAGGGAGAAACCGCCCGCGACAAACTGGTCGAACTCTCGAAGTAACGTCAGAAATTCAGCCAGGTCGCGACCGTGCTCTGAAAGAATCGCGACCACAACCGGAAAGTCGCCAGCGGGAGGAAAATGGGTCACTTCACACACATGGGCTCCGAGAGCCGGGAGGCAATCGGGGGAGTTATTGACGACTGGAAGAAGAATTGCCTCCTTGCCGACGGTTCGGTGTTCTGGGATGAGAAGGTCTGGACGCTCGAAGCAGCCTCAGACGCCGACGAGCGCTTCAATGGAAACTTGCTCCTTTCGCATGACCAGAGCTTCGAGGAGAAGCTGAAAAAACAACTTGATGGGGCAGACGAAGCCACGTACAGCTTTGTCGCGGAAGCAACCCTGATTTATTGGATCGGCTGCGCCTGGCAGGTTCAGCCGGAAACCAAGCGGGAACAGATTCGCACCGTGCTCAACTGGGGTGGGATCGAGATCTCGGAAGATCTTGAGGAAACCCCGGCTTGGGAAGCAATGGACCATGGTCTGGCCAGCGCGGGAAGCGGGTATCTGTTCAATCGCTGGCGGGAGATCGGCTACATCTTCAAATGGGTCCACGAGTGGAAGAAACTTGACTCCTCCCGGAGGAAAGAACTGCTTGGGGATCCGGAAGCCTTCAAGAACTGGATCGACCAGGCCACCGGGGACGATGGCCGTCAGTTTCGAAACATCATCCTGCACCTGCTCTGGCCCGACCAGTTCGAACGCATTTTCAGCAGCGCCCACAAACGGCTGATCGCAGACACCTTTTCCGACCTTGCCAATCCCGACGCAGAAGACGTCGATGACCAGCTTGCCCAGATCCGGCTCCGGCTGCGCGAACTCGCAGCCAAGGCAACACCCCAGGACATCGAAGACTGGATGGAAGCCGGGCCGGATGGTCTGATTCCTGACGAAGAGTTCGATTTCTACCGGGCGCCGGTCGAGGACATCTGGCGAACAGAAAATGCCGGTGACCTGCCCGCGTTGCTGTTCAAGAAGTCCCTTGTCCTCTACGGACCACCCGGAACGGGAAAAACTTATGAAGCGGAACGACTCGCGGAGACCGTAATTCGCCAAGTGGCAATTGACCAATGGGGCGGCGACGGGTATTTCGAGCGCCTGGAGGAAACCCAACGAGCATTCAAGAACCACATTCACCGTTTACAGCTTCACCCTGCCTACTCCTATGAGGACTTCATCGGAGGACTCCGGATTACCGAGTCTTCAGGGGTCGAATACAAGCCAGGGTTTCTACTTTCACTCTGTCAACGAATCAACGAGAGTTCCAGCGACCTTCCCCATGTGCTGATCCTTGACGAGATGAATCGCGTTGACCTGAGTCGGATGTTCGGGGAAGCGTTCAGCGCCCTTGAGCGGGATCGGCGGGGCCAGCCAGTGGATCTCGCCACCGAGGACCCGAAAACCGGCCTGCCTCGGCAGCTTGTGATCCCCGAGAACTTTTACGTAGTCGGCACCATGAACATGATTGACCAAAGCCTTGAGCAGGTCGACTTCGCCCTTCGCCGTCGCTTCCTCTGGCAGGAATCCCGTTACGACGAAGAGGTGCTGATCAAGGTCCTGCAGAACCGGTGGGAAACCTCCAGCCGGAAAGCCGGCTGGGAACGGGTCGAGGCCGATATGAGAGGCCTTGCCAAAGCCGCAACCCGGCTCAACCTAGCTATAGAAGAAACGGAGGAACTGGGCAGTCAGTATGAAATCGGCCACACCTACTTCTTCGACATTGTCGACCTGCTCAGTTACGAGTTGACCCCCGGAATGTCTCGTTTCCTCTGGTCGAAGAAAGGCGAACCCAAGCCTGCCGTGGAGAATCTCTGGAACCTAGCGTTGCGCCCGCTTATCGAGGACTACCTCGCGGGACTTGACACGGAGCGCCGCGAGCAGGTGGTGGGCGAGCTCAGGAGCGCGTTCTTCGACTAGTGGAAACACTGCTAGCAAAGGATCTCTCCCCGATTGAGTGCGACGAACGGGATGACGCCTGGCTTCAAGTTCTGGCGAACGCAGTCAATCCCGGCAATTTTGTAGTACGCCTGGGTGATCCCAGTGAGGATCCCGAACCGTTGATCAGCCGGTCTTTTGACGGGACCTGGTGGACCGGACGCTATGTGGGGGCAATCAGTTTCGAAGGCAGGCGTCTGGAAATCAGACCCAGGCTCGCCCCTGAAGGGCTGCAGAACCTGATTGGAAAAGCACTGAATGTGATCATTCCCACCCGGTCTGGCGATCTCGAGAGTAGTTCGATGATTGTGCCGCTTCTACTGGCAATGGTTTGGTGCCGTGAACTCGATCGGGCAACCCGACATGGGTTGCCCTTTCTGCGGACGGAGGAGGTGCATGTCGGCCCCTACGTGCGGGGGCGCCTGCTGGTCGATAGATCAATGGAACTGCGCCGACAGGGCAAGCTGGCCCTTGCGTCGAGCACGTCAGTCCGGTCACTTGACAATGCGATCGCCCGATCTCTGGTGCTCGGTCACCGCGCTCTCAAACAGATGCTTGGGTCGGATACCTGGATGACACCCCGAGCGAGAGACGTGATGCCCCACCTCTGGCGCGCGGTGGGGCCAAAACCGCAGATGCCATCCGCCGAGGAACTCTCAAGGATCCGCTACACCCCGATTCGCAGGCCTTACAGGAAACTGGTTGAGTTCTCCTGCGAGATCGCTCGCGGCACAGGACTGAGTTCAAGCGGCGAGGGAGATGCGGAAGGCCTGTTGATCGACATGGCCGAACTCTGGGAGCGCTATGTATATCGCTGCGCGAAGGATGCTCTGCCCGATTGCCGGGTCGAGCATGTGGCGACGGATCCGAAACGCCGCGAGTTCCTATTTCAACAACCGGACGGTGTGCCGCCCGGAATGGGAAAGCTGCTCCCGGATATTGAAGTGTCCGGCGGCGTATCCCTGGATGCGATTCTCGATGCGAAGTACAAACTGGTCCATGATCGGCGTGAAGCCCCGATGGGGGTGACCAGGGAAGACCGCTACCAACTAGCGGGCTATCTCAGCGCCCTTTGCCATCTCGCGGATGGCTCCCTCACCGGTGCCCTGCTCTATCCGGCAGTCCTCGACGATGACGGCATCGAGATTGACCCTGATGCGGCTCCGTTGAGCTCAGCCGAACGATTTTCGCCTTGGATTGGCCCGGAATCTTCCACCGCAAGTTTTCTGAGAATTTCATTCGACCCCAAATGCGCCGTGTCACAGATTCGACGCTTGCTGCCTGGCTTGGTACCGGCCGACTAACCCGGTGAGATGTCGCAGTGGGACCAGCTGCCGATGTTGTTGGCGCGGGCGTGGTTGTTGGCTCGGGCGTAGCGCGGGTAGCGCTGGAAGGGACCGTCGTAGGGATAGGCGGAGGCGAGTCCTCGTTTGACGAGGGTGAAGCCGAGGTCCTGGCTGCCCCTGTCGATGTAGGCGAGGAGGCGGCCGTAATGGTCGCGGCGATCCTGGGTGGGGTCGGAGGTGACAGTGACCTGCTGGCCGGTGGCAAGGCGTTTCATGGCACCGGAGGCGGCCGGTCCGCCGCATTCGGTGCCGTAATAGACCTCGGGAGTGTCGATGCCGATCACCCGGACGGTCTCGACGGTGCCGGAAGGGGTGCTCACGTCCAGCGTGTCGCCGTCGGCCACGTCAACCACCGTGCCCTTGAAACGGCGGGGCGGTTCGCTGCCGGTCGAACCGTCTGCGGCGGAACCGTCACCCGAACCGGAGCCCCCGCCGGCCGCTTTCGAACAGGGGCAGGGCAGATCGGCGCAGGCCATCCCGTCACCGTCGGCATCGAGGCCGAACGGGTCACCGGGCAAGAGGTAAAGCTGGGCCCTTGCCTGACTGGCGAATGCGCCGCAGTCAACGTCACCGCCCCGGCGGGCGAGCGACCTGGCCTGGATCCGGATCCGCCGGTTGGCGGCCCGGGCCTTCCTCGCGGCCCGGCGAGCCCTGGCCCGGGCCTGCCGCGCTTCCCGTCTGGCCCGTGCCCTCGCCTGCCTGGCGGCAAGCGCGGCCTTCTGGCGGGCGGCCGCCCTGGCTTTGCGGGCTGCCGCACGATCGGCAGCCCGTTCCCGGGCCGTGGTCGCTTGGCCGGATTTGGCGGCGGCGTTTCCGCCCCCTTCCTGGTCCGTGGATGAACCACAGCCCGCGACAAGGCTGGCGAGGAGCAAAACGGCCGCCCCGAAGCGGGCCGCCGGGATCAACGGAAACTGACCTGCTTGATCACTTTTCGCTGATTGCCAGCGGCGTCTCTGGCGATCAGCTCCAGTCTGGCCCCGGAGATCCGCCGCTGCCTGATCCTCTTGCGGTAGCCCTCCTTGATCTTCAGGCGAATCTTTTTGGCGCCCGGACGGTGAAGGGTGAGCTTCAGGGTTCCGAGCGTCACTTCGCGTGTGCCGCGGCCCTGCCGGCGGCGCAAGGGCGCGATGAGCCGGGCCTCGACATCGACCGGGAAGCTCTGGTCGTGAACATCGATCTGGAAGGCCTGGCCGTTCTTGACGAGCCCGGCGAGGCTTGGCATCCCCAGCGTCCGCACCTTGACCAGCGGCTTCTTGTGATCGACCGGCTTTTCGTCCTCCCGCAGTTTCCGGAAGGGGCCGCTGATCTCGTAGATGATTCCGGCGGACACGGTTTCACCGGGGAACTTCGCCCGTTGTGAACTGAAGTAGAGCCGGCTTCCGGTCGGGTCGAATACCGGCCCGGTCAACTCCGAATCCTTGTGGCCGCTGGCCGGCGCCTCGCAGAAGGCGGCCGCCTCGCCCTCGGCCGAGATGATGCAGACCTGCAGGCCGTTGACGGCATTGCCGCCCGGGTCCTCGCAGACGAAAAGGTCGCCGGAGATCGGTGAGACGGTCACGTTGTCGGTGTCATGGAGGGGAGCTTCGTCGCCGAGGGCGACCCCGTCATAGAGCACCTCGAGATGAGCCGAAGCCGGGTGATAGGCATAAACGCGGTCGTCCTGGGTGGTCGAGAAATAGACCTTCCCGGCGTCAAACCACATCCCTTCGCCCCGCCGGAAATGAGTCGCTGCCTCGACCTGATGACGTGTGGGAACCGAGCCGGCGTACTGGGGGTCCGGGACCGCATGCCAGGTGACGGTTCCGTCGTTAGCGACCGAAGCGACGTCGAGCCGGCCGGAGGAAAGGTCCGGGTACCGGTCGGGAGTGAAGCGGTAAAGACAACCGTCCCCGAGATCCTCGGTCAGGTAAACCTGCTTGCCGGCCGGATCGACGCAGCAGGCCTCATGCTTGAACACGCCGAGCGCCGGGCGTTCGATCCAGTTGCTGCCGTCGAACGGTTTCCGGCCTTTGGGGTCACATTCGAAAACCTTGCCGGTCTCGATCTCCTCGCAGGAAAGCCAGGTTCCCCACGGGGTCACGCCGCCCGCGCAGTTGACCCAGGTTTCCTTGAGGATCGGGTAGGCGTCGACCACTTCGAAATCCTTGTTGAAGCGGATCGCTCCGGCTCCGATTTCGGCCAGGCCCGGCAGGTAGGGGGCCTCGCTGTTCGAAACGAGGATGAAGCCGCCGTCGCTGGTCTTGAAGGAGCCCATGCCGTCGGGCAGGATGTGAAACTGGTACGGGCGGGGCCCGATGTTCTCACCGGAGCGGGCGATCTTCCGGGAAGTGAAGCCGGCGGGGAGCCGGAGGCCGTTGGCATCCGGGGTCCCGAGCGGACCGTAGGGGCCGTCGCCGATCACCGCCGGAGCGCCCATCGCGTCGATTGCCCGGCCCAGCAGGCCGCCGGCCAGAGCCATTCCCCCGGCGGCGCCAGCCCCGGCCCGCAAGGCGTCTCTTCGAGTCAGTTCTTCAGTCACTTCCTCTGACATACCCACTCCCTGGAAATCGTAGAAAAACTCTCCCTGAAAGCAGGCTACCGGTCAGGGCAAGGCCAGGGCAACACAAGTCATGGGCGGGCGGTGGTCCCTCGCGCCGCCCGGGGCACCTACCTGGGTTCCCAGGCGTCCTTGTCATCGGCCAGCCGCTGAACGTTGTCCGGGAGGTTCCCGGAGACGAGGTCGGCGAGGCTGGTTGATTCCAGCACGTCACGGAGGCTGGCGCGGACAGCAATCCAGACATTCTGGAGTTCCCTGGCGCTGCCGGTGTAGGTGATCGACTCGGGCGGAGCCGACTGGACGTGGGCGATCGGACCTTCGACCGCGCGGATCACGTCGGCGATCGAAACGTCTTCGGCCGGCTTGGCCAGCCAGTAGCCACCCTTGGCGCCGCGACGGGCGCGGACGATCCCCGAGTGCTTCAGGTCGAGCAGGATGTGCTCGAGAAACTGAAGCGGGATGTCCTGGGAATCGGCGAGTCGTTCACCCTTGACCGGCCCGTCCGGAGACGCGGCGAGTTCGGCAACTGCCCTGACGGCGTAATCGGCCTTGGCGGAGACGCGCATGGGCCTAGTAAATCAGCCCGAACCGGCGCGGGTCCGCAGGCTGCCGGGCCCGGTCACGGTATTTCGCGATCAAATCGGTCAGCAGAATCGGGAATTTCGCTTCCCGAGGCGCGGAAGGCAGTGCTAATCGGCTTCCGGAGGTTGTTTCCCGGCTGCCCGCTGTTCCGCGGCGATCGCCTCCGGGGGCCGGAAATGCTGGTACCACCGCGGCGCCATCAGGATCAGCGCGAAGCCCATGCCGGCCACCACCGCGGCGATCGGCCAGACCACGGGGTCGCCCTTCTGAACGGTGAAGATGCCGGAGAGAATCAGCACGAGGCCGAGGGCGATCCGGATCCCGTCCTGGTTGACCCGGTTCATCAGTGACGCGCCCACCACGACGCCGGGGACCGACCCGAGCAGAATGTTGCCGACCAGGCCGAGGTCCACGTTGCCGTGGCCGAAATGGGCAATCCCTGCGGCCCAGAGCACGATTGCCGCGTGGAAGACATCGGTTCCGACCACGCGCTTGGGGGTCAGTCGGAAGACGGCGATCAACAGCACCGCGATCACCGTTCCGGAACCGGCCGAGGTGACGCCGATCACGAATCCGGTGGTGGCCCCGATCGTGACGGCGGCGACCTTGTGCCGGAGTTCGATCTTGAAGTCATCCCGCTCGCTGATCGTGCGGGCGAGGATCAGCGCCCGGCCGAGCGTGATGATGCCGACCATGAGCAGCGTCCCGCCCAGCACGGCATAGACGAGCGAATCGAGCTTGTCTTCACCGAGCCGGTCCTGAAGCCAGGAAACGAGCTGGACACCAAAGACCGCGGCCGGCACGGAACCGCAGGCGAGCCAGAAGACGAGGCCCATGTTGACCGTCTTCATCTTGAAGTGGCGCCAGCCGCCGACCGTCTTGGTGACCGCGGCGTAGAGGATGTCGGTGCCGATCGCGGTGGTCGGCGAAACCCCGAACAGCAGGATCAGGAGCGGAGTCATCAGGGCACCGCCGCCCATCCCGGTCATGCCGACCAGGACTCCGATGCCGAAGCCGAAAAAAAGGATCGCTATTGAAAAGTCCACTGGGTTCGCTGAGGCAGGATCGATGCTGTGACGGTGCTGGCGCGCCGGGCTAGAGGCGCTCCCGACTCTCCTTACTTGTTTAGTAAGGAATGCGGGAATGTCGGCATCCTAGTGGTTTGGGCAGCGGACCTACAATCCCGGCGATGACGGCAACCGTTTCTGCCCGCGGGCTGACCCACAGATTCGGACCGCTGGACGTCCTGGAGGGAGTCGACCTCGAGATCGAAGCCGGCGCGTTGCTGGCCCTGGCCGGGCCCTCGGGATCCGGCAAGTCGACCCTGCTTGAGATCACCGGGGGCCTGCGCGAGCAGTCCGGCGGACTGGTCGAAGTGAACGGCAGCGCTGACGCCGCGGGGCGGCTGCGAGGCTGCGCCTGGATGCCGCAGCGCGACTGCCTGCTGCCCTGGTATTCGGCCCTGGACAACGCCAGCCTGGCCCTGGTCAATCAGGGGCAATCCCGGCGGGAGGCGAGAAAGTCGGCGGCAGAACGGTTCGAGCACTTCGGCCTGGAGGGTTTCGAGACTGCCCGCCCGGACGAGCTTTCCGGTGGCATGAGGCAGCGCGTCGCCTTCATCCGCACCCTCCTTTCCGCCAAACCGGTGCTGCTGCTCGACGAGCCGCTCGCCGCGCTCGACGCGATCACCCGGGCCGAGCTGCAGGAATGGCTGACTCCGGTGCTCCGGGAAAGCGGGGCAACGGTGCTGCTGGTGACCCACGACGTCGAGGAGGCGATCTACCTGGCCGACCGGGTCACCGTCCTCTCTCCCCGGCCCGGTCGGAGTATCGCCACGATCGACGGGATGAGGGGCAGCCCGGGCCGCCGCGACGAGGTGGTCAGCTCGCCGGCCTTCAACCGCAAGCGCGAAGAGCTGCTGGGGCTGCTTCGCAGCGACCAGGCCCGGGGGGCAGCCCGTTGAAGGCAAGGATCTGGCTGCCTCCGCTTCTGCTGGTCCTCTTCCTGCTCGGCCTTTGGCAGCTGGCCGCTTCGAGCGGCTTCCTCGCCGACGTGCTCGGTCTCGAGGATTTCCTCGTGCCCGCACCATCGGAGATCGCCGATGTGTTCTGGCAGGACCGCGACCTGATCTTCGACAACGCGGGCACGACCCTGGTCGAGATCGCCGCCGGCTTCGGCCTGGCCCTGATCTGCGGCCTCGCGGTGGCGGTCGCCTTTCGCGGCTCGGACCTGGTCCGGCGGGCGGGCTACCCGCTGGTAGTCGCCTCCCAGACCATCCCGGTGATCGTGATTGCCCCGGTTCTGGTGGTCTGGTTCGGCTACGGGATCTGGCCGAAGCTGCTCATCATCAGTCTGATCTGCTTCTTCCCGATCACCGTCAACACCCTGGACGGCCTCCGCCGGGTTGACCCGGAAGCGGTGCGGATGATGCGCTCACTGGACGGCTCCCGGATGACAATCTTCCGGCGGGTCGAGGTGCCGACCGCTCTGCCCGGGGTATTCACCGGGGCGAGGATCGCCGCCGCGGTCGCCGTGATCGGTGCGGTCTTCGGCGAATGGGCCGGATCCGACAAGGGGCTGGGGCACCTGATCCTCCAGGACAACGCCCAGTTGATGACCGCGCGCATGTTCGCCTCGGTCTTTGTGCTCTCCCTGATCGCGATCAGCCTTTACGCCCTGATCGGCCTGCTGGAACGGGCTGTCGTGCGTTGGCGGTAGCTGGCGGCAATAACCTCTATAGGCTCCTTCCCATCCTGTTCACGTCCCCGGAGATGACTTGAGACGATTCTCACTGCTCCCCCTCGCAATCTTCGTTGCCCTCGCGGTCACCGCCTGCGGCACCAAGTCGGAGGAAGTGAACCCGGTCCGGGATCCCCTGACCGTGGCGATGGACTGGTACCCCAACCCCGACCACGCCGGCTTCCTGGTCGCCGAAAAGCAGGGCTACTTCGAGGATGCCGGGCTCGACGTTTCGCTCGATTCCCCGACCGATCCCTCGCTCCCGATCAAGCTCGTCGCCGCCGGCAAGGCCGACCTCGCGCTTTCCTACGAGCCGGAGGTGCTGCTGGCCCGCGAGCAGGGTCTCGACGTGGTTTCAGTTGCGACGGTTATCGGCCGACCGCTCACCTCGATGATCTGGCTGAAGAAGTCGAAGGTAAAGAGTGTTAGGGACCTCAAGGGCAAGACGGTTTCAACCGCCGGGATTCCCTACCAGGACGCCTACCTGAAGACGATCCTCTCGCGGGCGGGGCTGAGCGAGAACGACGTGAAAAAGGTCGGGGTCGGCCAGGGCCTTCTGCCGTCGATCGTCAGCGGCCGGGCCCAGGCGACGCTCGGCCCGTTCTGGAACATCGAGGGAATCGAACTGAAGAAGGAAGGCCTCAAGCCGACCGTGAGCCCGGTCGACAAGCTCGGCGTCCCGACCTATAGCGAGCTGGTCCTGGTCGCCAAGGGCAGTCGGATCGACGAAGACCCGGACCCGATCCGCCTCTTCATCACGGCACTCGGCCGGGGAACCGGTTTTGCGGTCTCCCATCCCAACCAGGCAACCAGCACCGTGCTCGAAGCCAATGACGCCCTGAAACCCGAGGTCACGGCCGCCCAGATGAAGGCGACCCTGCCGCTGCTGGGCGCGCCCGGCGGCGCGAAGGACGCGGTTCCGTTCGGTCATCAGAGCACCGTGAAGTGGCAGGCATTCATCAACTGGATGGTCCAGCAGGGAGTGCTGGCCAACTCGCAGCGCGCGGTCGACGCCCTTACCAACGAGCTTCTGCCCAGCAAGCGGATAGACGTGGATCAGTAAGTACGCATTCCGGTCTGTGCCGGAATGCCAATGCAACCTGTCCGTCCGTTCAGGACATCAACGACTTGATGAACGGACTCCGTTATGCGGCGGGTCGCAGCTGCTGGCGGATCCGGGCCCGGTTGCCGGGGCCGTGAACTACCGAGCCATAGGCCATGGCGATGTACTCGCCGGCCAGGCCCCGCCAGGGTGCGTACGGGGCATAGAACTCTTCAACCTCTTCGACCTCGGCCAGCCGGCCCAGGCCTTCGAGATAACCGACCAGTTTGACCTGGCTGAGGTCGCCGGCCAGCAGCGCGTCGGGCTCACCGCGGCCACGCAGGGCCAGGCAGGCGATCGTCCAGGGGCCGATCTCCGGGATCGCCAGCAGGCGCTTGTCCCCGGCTGGGTCCGCCGGGTCGACCCGGCCCGAGGCGACTTCGCGGGCGACCTTGACCATGGCGATCGAACGCCGTGGACTGAGCCCGCAGGCCTCGAGCGCGGCCGGAGCGGCACCCGCAATAGCCGCGGGGGTGGGCACGGTCATGAGGCTAGGCTGTTTCCGGCCGCGAGGCGAGCGGGGAAGCCGGTTTCCGCCTTCATCGGCGCCGAGCGCCACGCCGGGCGAGAGGCGGACCCCGAAGCGGCGGATCAGCTGGCGCTGGATCCGGGCCGCCCGGCTGTATTCGATCAGTTGCTCGGTGATTGCCCAGAGCAGGGCCTCCCAGGCGACCGGCCGCCGCATCGGCCGGTACTGGAGACGGCCGTTCAGTGCCCGGCCGAGCAGCGGATCCTCGCGAAATGCCTTGCGGAACCCGGCCAGGTCGTCGTCAACTCCGAGGCTGAAGCGCAACCTGGAGATCCCTTCCTCGAGCGCCGGTTCACCCGCCTCCTTCAGGCAGGGCGAGCCCGAACCTTCGAGCAGAGCCGGATCGACCGGTTCGGCCGCGAAGACGAACTCGCCACGGGCAGCCTCGCGGACCCGGACGATCATCGCTTCATCGGAAAGGATCAACAGCCGCTCAAGCCAGGGGCCACGCAGCCTGAAGACCAGGTCACCGCCAACCAGTCGGGGCATGCGTAGCGGTGCAACGGGCCTGACCACGCGCTCGGCGATCACCGCACCACCCCTATCGTCCGAGGACGTGGACGTCAACCAGAAAAGAGCGACTGGCGACCACGTTGGCCGGGCGCGCCCGGCGGCCCAGCTTGCGGGCCTTGCGCCTGGAGCCGCCGCTGACGGCCCGCACGGCCGCCACGGTAGCGGCACCGGCAAGTGCACCGCCGGCCACGGCGATGGCCGCGGTCGTTACCTCGTTCTTCAACACTGGAAGAGCCCCGCCAGACTCGTATTCGCGAGGAAGTGCGCGAACTTCGCCACCGCTCTGCGGCGCCGGAACGTCCTCCTCGGAAATCAGTTCACCATCAACCTCTTCAGCCACGACCGCCAATCTACAGTCGCCATCGGCGGTCACTTGACATAAGTCCGCAAATACCGACACTTCAAGTCCCGCCGAGTGCCCACTTTGTGCCGGTATGTGGCGCAAACTGGGATCTCGCGAACCTGAGGCGAGACTCGTGTAGCCGTGGGGCGGGTGGCCCTCCCAAAGTGGCTTCCCGATTACTGCACCGATTAGCGAGCAGGTGGGGACGAGCGCGACGGTAGCGCCATCTTTGGGAGGGCTACCCGCTCCGCGGCGTCTGCGGCTAGGCCAAGGTCTTCTCGTAGATCCTGAACTTCTTGGTCACTTCGCCGCCCATGCCTTCGAGGGCCCGGTTCATCGGCTCGTTCGTTTCGAGGATCCAGCCCGCCTCGCCCTTCATCACGCCGTTGGGGTCGGTGGTCTGGATGTGTTTGACGTAGAGGGCGGCGGCGACGCCGGTGTGCTGATAGGCCTTCTTGACCCCGAGGGCGAGGATGCGGACCGAGTCAATATTCCTGCGACCGGTCAGGAAGTGGTACCAGCCGAACGGGAAGATCCGGCCGTTCATCTTCGCCAGGACCTGATTGAAGTCGGGCAGGGTGAGAGCGGCGCCGACGGTCTCCCCGTCGGCGGTCTCGGCGATCATCGCCCAGTCTTCGTCGATCACCATCTTGAGCGTCTTGGCGTGAAACTCGACTTCCTCGCGGGTGATCGGGACGAAGCCCCAGTTGTCGCCCCAGGCCTCGTTGTAGACCTCGTGGAAGCGTCCCATCTCGTTGGCTAGGTCGGACTTGCGCATGTTGCGGATCGTGATCCCGTGCTCGTCGAGACTCTGCTGCGCGGATTCCATGATCGCCGGGTGGAACTCGAGGCCCTTGGCGAGCTTGCCCATTTCGAGATGCCACATCAGCAGGTCCATCGCCTTGCTGAAACCCGCCCCCTCGACCCTTTCCTGGAAATAGGGCTGATGGCAGTTTTCGAGCAGCGACGGCTGGATATCGAAGCCGGAAATCTGGATGCCGATCTCGTCGTTGGTGGTGAAGTCCATCGGCCCGTAGACCTTCTCCCGACCCTGGCCGGCCAGCCACTCGCAGCCCGCGTCAAGCAGGGCCGAAGCGACCTCCTGGTCGTCGATCGTCTCGAAGAAGCCGAACTGCCCGACGTTCCCGCCCTGGTATTCATCCCAGTTGCGATCGATCTGGGCGCTGACCCGCCCGACCGGCTCACCGTCGCGCTCGGCGATCCACAGCTCGACCTCGGCGTGATCGAAATACGGGTTCTTGTCACGGTTGAGGAAGTCCATCCGGTCCATGATCAGCGGCGGCACCCATTCGGGGTGGTCGCGGTGGACGAGGAAGGGGACCTTGACGAACTTCTTCAGGTCCTTCTTGCTCTGAACCCGGCGAATCTCAAGCTTCGACATTGCCGGGAAACTAGCGGACCGGACCCCGGGATCCGGTTGCGCCGCCCCTGGCGGCCGGGAGGTCGGTGCCGCCGCGCGACGGACTCAGCCGGCAACCTCGGCCCGGCGCAGTCCGCGCAGAGCCCAGAGCGCCAGCAGGGCGATCATTCCGAAGGCGATCCCGTAGGCGAGCAGAATCCCGGTCGGGTCGCCGGCCATCAGGCTGCGGGCGCCGTTGAGCAGGGCGGTCACCGGATTGACCTTCGCGACCGGCTCGATCCAGCCGGTCAGAAGTTCCTGCGGCACGTAGACCGGCGCGAGGAAGAGCGCGATGAAGACCGGCATCTGCATCAGCGGTCCGGCCTGGAGCGAACGGAAACGGAAGGCGATCCCGGCCGAGAAGAGCAGGGCGACCACGTTGGCGAGCAAGCCGAGCGAGTACATGCCGACCAGGTCGTAGCCGCTGCCGCGAACCTCCATCCCGGCCAGCAGGGAGACGCCGGTGATGATCACCCAGACCACGATCAGTCTCAGGGCGGCGCCGATCGCGTATCCGAGCAGGATCGAGGAGCGCCGCGATGTGGCCAGCATCATCCGTCTGCCCATCCCCTGCTCGAAGTCACCGGCGATCGAGAAACCGACGAAGACCCCGGCCAGGGCCGAAGCCTGGATCAGGATGAAGCAGAACTGGAAGGCGGTGAAGTCGTAATAGTCGAATTTCGGCGTGTCGCCGACCGCGGAGAGTCCGCCCGCAAAGGCTGCCAGGAAGAACAGCGGGAAGATCAGCCCGGGCACGAACACGGCCGGCTTGGTGTAGAGGTTGTGCAGGTAGCGCCAGGCGACGGCCCAGACCGCGGAGAAGTACTTGCGATCGGGGATCACTTGAGCATCCTCCCCTGAAGCGAGTGGGCCGCGAAGATGATCGAAACCACCGCGACCACGGTCGCCACGCCAAAGCCGAGCGCCAGGGCTTCGGTGTCCCAGCCGTAGATGAACAGGCTGCGGATCGCCTCGATCAGGTAGCTGACCGGGTTGATCGTGGCGAGGAAGCGGTACCAGTCCTGCTCGATCAGGTTGCGCGGCAGGGTCATCGAGCTGAAGAAGAGCAGCACGAACATGAGCGGGAACATGCCCTGGACCGCCTCGCCGGAGCCGGTGCGGATCGCCATGATCAGGCCGATCCCGCCGAAGCCGATCGAGATGATCGAGACCAGGGCGGCCAGCACGAAGTAGCCGGCCAGACCGGCCTCGAAATGCGCCCCGGCGGCGAGACCGACCGAGAGGTAGAGCAGCGCCTGGAACTGCCCGAGCAGGACCAGACCGGCGAGCTGGCCGGCCATGAGCGCGGTGGGCCGCATCGGGGTCAGCACCAGGCGGCTGAAGAAGCCGTTCTCGATGTCCTGGGCGAGGCTCTGGCCCGCCCCCATGGTCGAGAAGATCGCCGCCTGGATGAAGGTGAAGCCGATCGCGAAGGTCAGGTAGGAATCGGTCGGGAAGCCCGGTATGTGGGTCGCCGCGTTGAGCCCGCCCGCGTTCACGGCGAGCAGGAAGAGGGGGAAGATCACGCTGGGAATTACCAGGGCGGGCTGGCGGATCAGCCGCTTGACCGACCGGCTCGCCATCGCCGAGACCTGGATCGGCAGCGTCGAATGCCCGGGGCCGGGGCTGTCCGGCCCGGCCAGGCTCCCGCTCGCGGTTGCAACGGCTCCGCTCACGAGGAACCTGCCGCTTCGACCTCGGGCAACCGCATCTCGGCGCTGTCGGCCTCGCCGGCCCCTTCCAGGTGGCGGCCGGTCTTGGCCAGGAAGACGTCATCGAGGGTCGGCTCGTTCAGGCCGAGGCTGGCCAGCTCGATTCCGGCCGAATCGAATGACCTGACGATCGCCGCCAGCTCATTGATGCCTTCGTTGAGACGCACGCTGAGCGCATCCCGGGCGGCCGGAACCGCGGTGCCGAAGCGCAGCAGGATCTGCTCGGCCTCCCCGCGGCGTTCGGGATCGACCGGCAGCACCTCGACGCTCGGCCGGCCGATCTCGGCCTTGAGCGCGGAGGGAGTTCCTTCGGCGGCGATCTTCCCGGCGTCGATGATCCCGACCCGGTTGGCCAGCTGGTCTGCCTCCTCGAGGTACTGGGTGGTCAGAAAGACCGTCACCCCGTCCTGGGTGGAAAGGCGGGTGACTTCCTCCCAGAGCGAGGCACGGCTCTGCGGGTCAAGGCCGGTGGTCGGCTCGTCGAGAAAGAGCACCCGGGGCCGGTGAACGAGGGCCAAAGCCAGGTCCAGGCGCCGCTTCATCCCTCCCGAGTAGCCGCCGACCCGGCGATCGGCCGCGCTGGAAAGCCCCACCCTTTCGATCAGCTCGTCACCGCGCCGGACCCGTTCCTCCCTGGGGAGCCCGTGCAGCGCGGTCTGGAGCTTCATGTGTTCGCGGCCGGTCAGGTTCGGGTCGAGGGCAGCTTCCTGCAGGGCGGCACCGATCAGCTTGCGCACCTCCGCCCCCTGGTTGGCCACGTCGAGCCCCGCCACGCGGGCCGACCCGGCGGTTGGCGGCAGCAGGGTGGTCAGCATGTGGACGGTGGTTGACTTGCCCGCCCCGTTCGGGCCGAGGAAGCCGTAGATCTCCCCTGGTTCGACGGTCAGGCTGATCCCGTCAACCGCTTTCGGTCCGTTCTTGAACTGGCGAACCAGCCCTTCGACCTCGATCCCGTTCGACTGGGTATTTGGGGCACCCTGGCCCGCTTCTCGCTCCGGCATGATCGTTATGTATAGCAAATGTTCAAGACTTGAACTATCCGGCATTTGAATGGTATACTGGTGCAAATGACCGCAGGCGAGACCCTCGAAACACGACGCGAGCTCGAGGGGGACGCGTGGGAGGCCCTCAGCCGGCTCTGGTTTTCACGCAAACCGGTCCTGATGGAACTGGCCCGCGAGCTGGATCTGTTCCCGCCCCAGATCATGGTCATCCAGAACCTCGACCGGCCCAAGCCGATGCGTGAGGTCGCCGAGTACCTCTCCTGCAACAGCTCGAACCTGACCGGGATCACCGACCGTCTGGAGGAACGCGGCCTGGTCAAGCGCACCCTCGATCCCGACGACCGCCGGGTCCGCCTGCTGGTCCTCACCGCCAAGGGCCGCAAGGTCCAGGGCCGGGTCAACGCCTTTCTTCGCCAGCCGCCACTCTCGATGGAAGCCCTCGACAACGAGGAACTCGAAACCCTGACCCGGCTGCTGGCGAAACTGGACCCTGCCGGCCTTCCCGGCTGACCGCGGCCACTTGCTTCGCCGCCCCGGTCAATTCCGTCAACCCCGGCCCCGGTTCTGAGAGAATCCGGGCATGTCCGAGACCACGACCGCACCGATCGATCTCTTCGAGAAGATCAAGAACCACGAGCGCCGAGAGCAGCTCGAAGCCGCCAATGAAGGCGGCCTCAACCCCTACTTCCGCCTGCTCACCTCCCAGGCCGGCCCGGTGGTTGAAATGGAAGGCCGGGAAACGATCATGCTCGGTTCCAACAACTACCTCGGGCTGACCGGCGACGAACGGGTCAAGAACGCGGCCCGCGAGGCCCTCGACCAGTACGGCACCGGGGTCACCGGCTCGCGCCTCCTGAACGGCACCACGCCGATCCACGTCGAACTCGAAAAGGAACTGGCCGGCTGGATGAACACCGAGGACGCGATCGTCTTCTCGACCGGATACCAGGCCAACGTCGGCTGCCTGCAGGCGATCCTCGGCCCGGCCGACACGGTGATCTGCGACTCCGGCGACCACGCCTCGCTGCTTGACGGCATGAAGCTTTCCGGGGCCAAGCTCCGCCCCTTCCGCCACAACCAGACCGACAAGCTGGAAAAGATGCTCCAGCGGGCCCAGGGCGACGGCGGCGGCATCCTGGTCGTGGTCGACGGCGTCTACTCGATGGAAGGCGACCTGCCCGACCTGCCCCGGATCGTCGAACTATCGAAGCATTACGGCGCCCGGATCATGGTCGACGAGGCCCACGGGGTCGGCGTGCTGGGCGAGCGCGGTGCCGGCGCGACCGAACTCTTCGGTCTCGAAGACGAGGTCGACCTGCGGATGGGCACCTTCTCGAAGAGCCTCGCCTCCTGCGGCGGCTTCATCGCCGGCAACCACGACGTCATCGACTACATGCGGATCACCTCCCGCTCCTTCATCTTCAGCGCTTCCGGCGTGCCCGCCGCGGTCGGTGCCGCGCTCGAGGCGACGAAGATCTGCCGGACCGAGGGCGCGCCGCTGTTCGCCCGCCTGCTCGACAACGCCCGCTACCTGCGCCATGGTCTCGAGGACCTCGGCCTCAAGGTGGTCCAGCCGGGCAAGATGCCGGACGGCTCGGTCGCCGACACCCCGGTGGTGCCTGTCATGGTCGGCGAGGACTGGACCGCGGTCCTGCTCTGGAAGGCCCTCTTTGACGCCGGCGTCTACTGCAACGTGGCGATCCACCCGGCGGTCCCGCCCAGCGGCGCCCTGCTGCGAACCAGCCTGATGGCCACCCACGAGAAGGAGCAGCTCGACAGGGCCCTCGGGATCATCGGCGAAGTCATCAAGGACTTCCCCACCCTCACCGGTTAGCCAGGGCGCCCCGCTCGCGTGGGGCTGCGGCCCGGAGGACCGACAGTCTTGATTGGACTGATCCCGGTGTGCCGGGCGACGACGTTTCGGGTCGAGGAGTCCGGCACACCGGGATCAGTTCTTCTGCTGGTTCCTACTGACCCCGGGCGGCCTTGATCAGGTTCGCCTTCGGCTCGATCACCTCGACCGGCTCGAACTCCTTGCCGGCCTTGTTGACCGTGATCGGGCTGACGTCCGGATCCCCGGTGTCGGTGATCGTGAAGTCGCCCGTGATGCCATCGGTCACCTTGATGCCATAGAGCGCCCTGGCAACCCCGGCCCGGTCGTTTCCGGCCGACTCGATCGCATCGAGCAGGACCTGGGCTGCCTGACCGGCGTAGGGGGCGTAGATCTCCACCGGCTGCCCGCCGGTCTTTGATTCCAGTTGCTTCACGAACTGCTTGCCGGAATCCGACAGCAGCTCGGGCGCGCGGCCGGGAACCGTGGCGGTCATGCCCGCGGAGGCCGGGCCGGCCTCGTCGATGGTCGACTGCTGGGCGAACCCGTCCGGCGCCATCAGCGCCACGCTGCCGTCATTCGGACCGAAGACCGCGACCTTGTCCTTGATCAGCTGACCACCGTTCTGCTCGGTCAGGCCGGCGAGCAGGATGCCGTCCGGGTCGCTCTTCTTCACCTTGTTCATGAGATCGGTGTAGCTCGCTGCTTCCGGATCCCACTCGAGCTGCTCGGTGACCTTGACGCCGCCCGGACCGGAGGCGTTGATGAAGGTCTGCGCCTGTCCGTACGAGGTGTCGTCATTGGCGGCAAACAGGACCGCGACCCGCTTGATGCCATTCCCGGCCGCGTAGGTAACGAGACCGGCCCCCTGGGCGGCATCGTTGGGAACGACCCGCGCGTAGTTGCGATCGCCGGCCGGGTAGAGGGAGTCGGGGGTGCCGTCGGTGCAGGTGTCTGCCGATTCGGTCAGGCAGATCGCCGTGTTGCCGGGCGAGACCATCGCCACCGAACCGCCATCGGCCTGATTGAGGATCGGGATCATCACCTGGGCGCAGCCCGAGTTGTAGGTGCCGACCACACCGATCACGCTCTTGTCATCGCTGTAGGCGGTGGCGTTGTCCTTGCAGGTCTGCTCATCCCACAATCCGGTGTCCGCGAGCGAGTCGTCACATGCCTGGAAGCCGATCGTCGTGTTCCCGGCCTTCCATCCCGCGGTGTCGAGCACCTGGGTGACCGCGTCATTCATCTGCTTCGAGCGATCCGCAGAATCACCCTGGAGCGGCAGGTCGGAGACGATCAGGGCATCGGGTGAACCCTCGCCGCCGTAGGTCATCTCACCGCAGGTGTCGGCGCTGACGCCGGCAACCTTTCCGGAATCATCCGATGAGTCGTTGCTACTGCCGCAGGCAACGATGACCATGGCCACGATGGCCAGGGCGCCGAGACCGAGTAGAAGCTTCACGTGCTTGGACACTCTCTCTCCCGTCTGTAGGTGGCCGGGTCGGACTGGAGGCCACTTGAACCTTGCGCCGACCGAACAGTGTTCGGTCAGACCGTGCCTCGACCATACATTCCGGACAGGCCCCCGACAAGGGAATTCGGCGAAAAAGAAAAAACCTGCTCTTAGCGAAAGTTCGCGGCCCTGACCATTGCCCGGTCCGGCCAACTTGTCTATGTTGCCTTTATCGCCTGAGTCGGACGGAAAGCCCGGCACCAGGCGGGGGAGAAGCGCCACCCGGGAAAGAGGATCCCTGGCCTGTCGCCCCATGCCATCCAGTCAATGAGACCAATCCCCCGAAGGGAGGACCGCCCGTGGAAGTTGCCGCCACCGCCGATTCTAAGTCGATTGCCAGCCGTCCGATGCCCCAGCATCTGCAGGCTCTCGAACGGGCCAATCGGGTTCGACTTGCTCGCGCAGCCCTGAAGCGATCAATCGCCAGCGGTGAAGTTTCCGTTACCAAAGTGATCACCGACTGTCCCTGGCAGACCGAGACGATGACCCTCTCGGAACTGCTCCGCGCCCAGTCCCGCTGGGGCCGGACCCGGACGAGAAAGCTCCTGGCCTCGGTCGGCCTGAGCGAGAACAAGCGCCTTGACACCCTGACCGAGCGCCAGCGCATGCTGCTCGTCAGCCAGCTCCGCCCCCACTGAGAGGCACCACCAGACTGAGCCCCTTCCCTCCATTCTTTTTTCGGGGGAAGGGGCGAGTTCTACTGGGAGGGGGGGTTGGACCCCGCCCGACTGCAGTTAAGTCACCGGAGCTTGTAGCTGAGGCCTCCGGAGGCCTTTTCGAACTTCTTCCTGAGCAGCCAGAAGGTGGCTCCGAACAGTGCCGCGCCGAGCAGGAGCGACTGCCAGAGGATCCAGTGGGCCGCGTAGAAGGTAGCCCCGACCGCGACCACGAAGACGAAACCCGCCAGCAGCGTCGTATGTGACCGGAACCCCGTGAAGTGCTCGCGGATCGCCAGTTCGAGCCCGCCCAGCATGCCGAGACCGACTCCGATCGCAAGCTGAACCGGGTTGGCGTTGATCAGGCCGATCACGACGAGCACGAGCCCGACGAAGACCGAGACCGCGCCGATCGGAAAGCTGCCCCAGGGTGCGGGCGGCCGCTCGTCCGCGGTTTCCTCCAGCCGGTCGGCCCACTTGCCGAACCGCGTGCGCGACTCGCGGCGCTCGACAGGCTCAGAGGGCCGCGTCGTGCTTTCTGCGGACCCGGCGTCGGCCCGGGCCGCCTCAGCCGGTGGGACCGGATTCCGGGTCCGACGCGCTTTCCTGCTGCGTTGCCTTCGACTCGCCATCGATCAGGGAGCGTACCTGCGCCCCCAGCTTTCCGGCGTCGGTCTCGCCGATCTCGGCGTCTTCGAGCACTCCGCCCTTGCGGAAGAAGAGAAAGGTCGGGCAGCCGCCGACCCGGTAGATGTTGGAAACCGCGCCATCCCGGTCGTACCCGACCGGAACCTTCCAGCCGTGCTCGCCGATCAGTTCCCGGACCCGGTCACGGTCGTCGCGGACGTTGATCGAAACAAAGCCCGCCTGCCGGCGGTACTTCGCGGCGACCTCGTCGAATACGTCCTGTTGGTCAATGCAGCTCGAAGCGCCCTTGGTGAACCAGAAGCTCATGACCAGCGGCCGCTCGAAGTAGTCGCAGATCCTCAGCACGTCGGCACCTTCAACCGAGCAGGCCTCGTCCGGGTCGATGTTGGCGTCCCCGTCGAGTTCCGACATCGCCAGCGGCACAGCGAAGGGAGCCGCCCGGTCACCGATCCCCACCTCCCCGATCCCGACCGTGCCCGAGTCGGTGGTTTTCAACATGTTGAAGAGCGCGACCAGGACGACCACCAGGAAGATCACCCCGACCAGGGTCATGTAGCTGAAGGGCTTCTTCCCGGCTTCCTTCACCGGCGCTCCAGCCAGACCAGCATCGCCGGCAGGACCAGCGCCACTCCGGCCAGCGCAACGCCGAGATCGATCACCGCGATCAGGCCGAAGTCCCGAAGCATCGCCACGTCGCTGGATCCGAGCGCCGCGAATCCGGCGATCGCCGTGAGGCCGGAGGTCGCGACGGCCAGCCCGGTCCGGCCATAGGTCTGGCGGAGCGCAACCGCCAGGGTCGCGCCGGCCTCACGCTCCTGGAAGTAGCGGCCGGAGATGATCACCCCGAACTCGGTGGCGATCGCGGTGACCAGCACCGCCAGCACGGTGGAGAGCGGGTTGAGCGAAAGGTCGAGGGCGGCGACGATCAGGGCGGACCATCCCCCGGCGACGATGATCGGAACCAGCGGCACCAGGACCCGCCTCGGCGAGCGGTAGACCAGGAGCAGCACCAGCGCGATGGCCAGGATCCCGGCGGCAACCAGCAGATAGCGGGAGTCGGCCAGGTCGTTGGCTGACGAGGCCACCACGACCGGGAGTCCGGTCACTTCGGCGCTCACGCCGGGCGGCGGGCCCTCGCCCCCGCGACTGTCGGAGATCGCGCTCTGCATGCGGTCGATCACTTCCTGCTGCCCGTCAACCGAACCGGCCCGGAGCGCGAAGGCGATCTTCGCCACGGTCGGATCCCCTTTGCCGGTCAGGCCGCCGGCAATCATCGCCTTGCGGTCGCTGGCCGGGAGCGCTTTGAGGACCCCCCGGATGTCGGCCGAAGTCAGCCCGCGCGCGGTCGGGTCGACGAAGTCCGGAATCGCCGGCCCGGGACAGAGTTCGGCCCCTTCGCAGGAAGGGTCGTTCGTGTCGTAACCGGACTGGTTGAGGATTGTGTTCCTGACCTCATCGGTCCAGACGACCACCGCCGGATCGGTCACGTCGGGCGCCCGGACGATCAGGTCGATCTCACCGGAGGCTCCGGTTGTCTTTTCCACGTCGAGCAGATCCCGGACGACCGGGGCGCGGGAAGGCAGAAGCTGGCCGACCTCGGTCCGGACCTCGGCCTGGGTGCTGACCGCCCAGCCGATAGCGCCGAGCAGCACGGCCAGGGCGAGCACCCTGCCCGGTGCCATGATCGCGGTTGCCAGAACCGACTTGACGAGGTTCCGCACCCGGCCGATGAGCCGGCCCCGGCCCGGTTCGGGGCGGCGCCGGCCGCGCAGCCCCAGCAGGGCAAATCCGGCGAGGAAGGTGAAGGCGAAACAGATCAGCACCCCGCCGCCGAGAAGCAGGCCGAACTGGCTGACCAGCGGCAGGGAGGAGAAGATCAGCGTCCCGAAGCCGGCCGCCGTCGCAACGCAGGCGGTGGCGATCATCGGCACCCCGAGGCCGGCCGCTTCGCGGGCGGCCTGCTCCGGTGGCAGCGGCGGTGTCTCGTCGAAGCGGGCCTGGAGCTGCACCGCGTAATCGACCGTCAACCCGATCAGGATCGGGGCCGCGCCCAGCGAGGCGAGGGAGAACTCGCCGCCGAGGAGCCTGAGCAGACCGGCCGCGACGGCCATTCCACCGAGGGCGAGCGCGAGCGGCAGAAGGCGCCAGATCGAGCCGAAGGTGAACCAGAGCGCCAGGCTCATCAGGAGCACCGCCACGGCGGCCAGGATCAGCACCCTGACCGGCAGCTCGTCGTTGAGGCCGTTGAAGACCACCGGCGAGCCGGAGACCACGAGCTGCGAGCGGCGAAGCACGATCGAAGGGTCGCTTGCCGCTTCCTTGATCAGACCGATCGCCCGGGTCCGCTCCGCCCCGGTCAGGTCGCTTCGCAGCCGGATCACGATCTGGGCCGCGTCGGGTGAAGGGAAGATGTAGTTCAGCTTCGGCTTCGGCCCGGCCCGGACCCCGCCCTCGCTGAAGACGACCCTGCGAACGAAGGTCGGGTCTTCGAGGGTGGGTGCTTCAACCAGCCCGTACTTCGAGATGACCTGGGCCGCCAGGGCGATCAGGCGGCTGCGCTCGGCCTGCCCGGCCGGGGTGTCCGGCAGGCTGGACAGCCGCTCGATCTGCCGGTTGTAGACCTCGGTGATGCCGGCCACCGCGCGGCCGAGGAAGGTGGCAGGACCGGCCAGGGTGTGGACCGGGTGGAGGTCCGAGATTTCCTTGCAGGTGCGGAAGAGCTGACCTCTGCCCCGCTTGATCCTTCCGGCCAGACAGGTCTCGAGGGTGGCCAGGCGATTCAGGTTGTAGGTGTCCAGCGTCTCGATCAGGGGCCCCTTGGCCATGATCACGACCGGATCCGTGCCGAAGTAGCGGTCGGCCTGCTCGGTCTGGCGGTAGGCGCTCGACCCCTTGTCGAAGAAGGCGTCGGTGACGTTCTGGCTGCCCATTCCGCCGGCCGCCCAGATCGAAATGGCGCCCAGCAGTACGGCAAGGATCAGCACCGGCCAGGGCCGACGGGCGGTGGCCGCGGCGACACCGCCGAAAAACCTCGACATCTCAGTCCATCGCGAGCGGGCCGACCACGTCGGCCTGCAGGAACTGGTGGACGAACTCGTTGTCCGATTCGAAGAGTTCGTCCTTCGGTCCGCTTTCGACGATCCGGCCCTTCCAGAGCACCGCGATGAAGTCGGCGATCCGGCGCGCGGTGCCGAGGTCGTGGCTGATCACCATGTAGCAGCCGCCTGATTCGGCATGGACTTCCTTGATCAGCTCGCAAAGCAGCGCCGTCCGCACCGGGTCAAGACCCGAGTCGGGCTCGTCGAACATGACGATCTCCGGGTCGAGCACGAGGGCTCGCGCAAATCCGGCGCGCTTGCGCATGCCGCCGGAAAGCTCGTTCGGCATCTTGAAGTGAGCTTCACCGAGACCGACCTCGCGCAGCCGGCGGGTAACGATCGATTCGATTTCTTCCTCACCCTTGTCGGTGTGCTGCCGGAGCGGGAAGGCGACGTTGTCGTAGATGTTCATCGAGCCGAAGAGCGCCCCGTCCTGGAAGAGCAGGCCGAACTTCTTGCGCATCTCGAAGAGGTCGTCGTCACTGAGGTCGGGAACCGAGTCACCCTTGACGATCACGTCTCCGTGGTCGGGGTAGAGCAGCCCGACGATGTGCTTGATCAGCACGCTCTTGCCGGTGCCCGAGGGGCCCAGCACCATCGAGATCTGATCGTCCGGCAGGCCCAGGTTGAGGCCGTTGAGGATCCGGGTCCGGCCAAACTGCTTGACCACGTCGACGATCTCGATCGCATTGTCGGTGGTCTTTTGCTTCGGTCCCGTGTGCCACTTGTAAGGGTCGTTGTCACCGGGCCCGACACCGGGAATCACGAAGTCGCGACCGAGCACGGCACCGTCGCTGGCGACGAAACCCTTGCCGTTGGAGGGCTCGGGCTCGTTGGTCACCGCGGCATCGATCGGACCGGTGGTCTCCTCGTTGGCTTCCCCGGCGAGCAGTTCGGCTTCACCCTCCCCCACTGCGTCATCGGCAGCGGCGGCCTCGTCGGCGGATTCCATCTCGGCGGCCACTTCGCCATCACCGGTGCTTTCGACCGCGGCTTCGACCTCGGGAGAGTTGATCGGAGTTTCCTCCGAACCCTGCGCGTCAGGTGTTTCTTCTGTTTCGCTCAACCTCTCAGCCTCCAATCGGTGCTCTCGGGTTCGCACCCCAGAAGACCAGCGTTCCCAACATACCGATGATGTGTACCAGCACGATGTTCAGAACCATTGATTTCGCGGTGGCGGTACCCACCCCGACCGGGCCGCCCGATGCCGTGTACCCGTAATAGCAGCCGACCAGAACGATGGCCGTGGACATCGTCATTGCCTTGATCAGGCTGAATAAGACGTCGGGCGGGTTCTGGAACATCCAGAAGATCAGCTGGTAGCCACCGGACGAAACGTCGCCGATCTGTTCGACCACCGCGATGTAGGAGGCGAGGAAGCCGACGCCGATCGCGGCGATGTACATGAAAGGGAGGGTGATCCATGCGCCGAGCAGGCGGGTGGCGGCGAGGAAGGTGACCGGCGGTACGCCCATGACTTCGAGGGCGTCGATCTCATCCGAGATCCGCATCGCGCCGAGCTCGGCCACGATGCCGGTGCCGACCTTGGCCGACATCATGTAGCCGAAGGCGTAGGGGATGACCTCACGCAGGTCGCACCAGGCGGCGAAGACGCCGGCGTAGGCGGGTGCGCCGACCGAGCGGTTGAAGTAGGCGCCCTCGATTCCGCATTGCAGGCCGAGCACGAAGACCAGGCCCCAGATGACCGTGGTCGATCCGAGGATCAGGATGCCGGCCTGGTTGAGGACCTCGCCGAAATACTTGAAGACCCGGCCGGAGAAGACCAGCCCCATGACCGCGCCGCAGAAACGGACGATCTCGCCCATTGATTCGAGCCACTCGCGGGGGACCTGTAGCCAGCTCGTAGCCATTACTTGATCGTCTGGATGTCGGGGTTGGTCGCCAGCATGGTCTGGGTGAACAGGTAGTTGAAGATGAATACCCCCAGCAGGGCGGTGACAACCGCCTCGTTGACGGCCCGGCCGACGCCGGCCGCACCGCCGGTCGCGGTCATTCCCTTGTAGCAGCAGACGATCGCGATGATTGCGCCGAACAGGGTGCACTTGATGATCGAGGCGGCGAGCTCTGTGGTCGAGGCGTTCGAGAAGAGGGAAGCGAAGAAGCCGCCCAGCGGCTGCGAGTAGAGCAGCTCGGCGCCGATGCCGCCGGCGATGCCGAAGAGCAGGGCGTAGATGTCAAGCATGCCGGTGATCAGCATCAGGGCGAGGAAGCGGGGCACGACGAGGTTCTTGATCGGATCGACGCCGAGCACCTGGAGGGCGTCGAGTTCCTCGCGGATCTTGCGGGCACCGAGGTCGGCGGTGATCGCGGTGCCGGCCACACCGGCGACCACGACGGCGGTCACGAACGGTGCGAACTCGCGAATCGAGGCCAGAACGAAGAAACCGCCGAGGCGGTCGAGAGCTCCGAAGAGCGAAAGGAAGTTGGCTGCTTGGAGCCCCGGGGCGCCGAAGCCAAAGGCGACACAGGAGATCAGCATCGGGAACCAGCAAAGCTGAAGGGCGAAGAGGAACTGGCCGATGAACTCGTTGCCGTAGGGGTACGGAGGCTTGATCGCGGACAGGACCGTGCGTCCGGTCAGGATCATCATTTCACCGGTTTCGGTGAAGAATTCCTTCGCGGGCTCGATCGCCTTGTTTGCGGTTGCTTTGACCATCTCTCCCGGGCCAGGCCCCGCTGGACAACACGTGACCCGCCGTGGCGCGCAGTCTATGCGATACCCCCGGCGTGTGTGACCGTCGCCACACGCGTGGTATGTTGCGCCCCTCTTGAGGGGAGCACTCCGCAGATCCATGCCCAGATCCATCGTCACCCTCGGATTGGTCCTTGGTGCGCTTGTCGGCGCCCTGCTCGTTTCCGGCTGCGGCGGTGGCGACGATGACGGCCAGTTTGCCGGCCAGCCGACCGGCGACTTCCCGGTCAAGGTTCTGGACGCGACCTTCAAGCCCCTGCAGACGGTCGCCGATACCTACGACCTGAAGATCGCGGTCGAGAACACCGGCGAGAAGACGATCCCCGGCCTCAACACCGTGATCAACCTGCCCGGCGAGGGTTCGACCCTGGCCTTTGCCTACGGCGACAAGCAGCAGGGTCTCGCGATGAACCAGCGTCCGGTCTGGGTGCTCGAGGAAGGCTGGCCGAAGCTGGCCGGGACCACCGGCCGGGGCGGAGCCACCACCGCCGACCGGCGAACCTTCGAATTCGGAGAGCTGAAGCCCGATCAGACCGCCACCATGATCTGGCGGGTAGTCGCGGTGCGGCCCGGCAATTACCGGCTCGAGTACCAGATCTCGGCCGGCCTCGGCCCGGACACGCGGGCGGTCGACAACAGCGGCCATCCGCCGACCGGGATCCTGCCGGTCAGGATCAGCGATTTCGCCCGTCTCACCGAGATCAACGAGAAGGGCCAGGTCGTTCCGGTCAGCCGCGCCGAGCAGGCCAGGGTCGAAGCCCAGCAGCAGTCGGCCGACACCGAACTCGCTCCCTGATTCGAGAAAGTCGTCCCCCGGCCGTTCGCAACTTGGCTTGCCCGGTCGGTTTTCGGGTACGGATGAAGATCATGGGAAGACTTACTTGCCTCACCGCAGCCGTTTTCGCCACTCTCGCGCTCTCGTCGGCCTCGCTTGCCTGCGCCGAAGGTGACGGCGGTAACCCGCCGGAGCGCGCCGCCACCGGCAAGGTTTCGGTCGGCGGGCCGGATGCCGCCGGCGCCTCGGCCGGGCACGGCAAACTTCGGGCAACCCGGGTCGGCTTCTTCAACGAACCGGTTGAAATCCGGCACGCCCCCGGTTTCCCGAACCTGATGTTCGTGGTCGAGCAGCCGGGCCGGATCATGGTGATCCGACGCGGCAGGAAACTGGCCCGGCCCTTTCTCGACATCAACCGGCTGGTCAGCAATGACGGCGGCGAGCGAGGTCTGCTTTCGGTTGCCTTCCCGCCCGATTACAGGAAGAGCAAACGCTTTTACGTCTATTACGTAGACAACGCCGGCAACATCCGGGTCGCCGAGTTCCGGCGCCGGACCGCGGTCCGAGCCCGCCGGCACTCCGGCCGAACGGTGATCCGGATCGCCCATCCGGTCAACAGCAACCACAACGGCGGCCGGCTCGGTTTCCTCGGCCACGACCTTTACTTCGGCACCGGTGACGGTGGCGGCGCGGGTGACGAGCCCGGCAACGCCCAGAACCTCAACTCGCTGCTCGGCAAGCTGATCAGGATCGACCCCCGCCGCAGCGGAAAGCGTCCCTACACGGTGCCCGCCAGCAACCCGTTCGTCGGTCGTCGCGGCCGGGACGAGATCTTCGCCTACGGCCTCCGCAATCCCTTCCGCTGGTCCTTCGACCGGACCAGCTCGAAGCGCAACGTCCGGATCGCGATCGGCGACGTCGGCCAGGACGCATTCGAGGAGGTCAACTACCTCAACCTGAGCCGGGCCAGGGGCGGCAATTTCGGCTGGAACCGCTGGGAGGGTTACACCCCCTTCAACGGAGGCGGGGCCGGGACGATCAAGCCCTCGCTGGTCCTCCCCCATCCCCCCAACTGTTCGGTGATCGGTGGCCTCGTGGTTCGTGACCGCCGCCTGCCGGCCCTGCGCGGGCGGTACGTGTTCACGGATTTCTGCAGCGGAAAGATCCTCAGTTTCAAACCTCATCTCGGCCGGGCGGCCGGCCGCCCGACCGGCCTCAACATCGGCCAGGTCACCTCTTTCGGTGACAGCCTCGGCGGTGCGCTTTTCGTCACTTCGCTGAATGGCAGCGTCTACCGGATCAGGCAGTGAATCCGACCCGGCCAGCGACGGGCCCGGCCCGATTGAAACTCCGGGCGTTCCTGTTCGCGGCCCTGGCCGGTTTCGTTCTCTTCCTGACCGCGGGCGATTCGGCCGGCGCCGCACCGAAACTCGGTTACACCAGGATCGCGACCGCCAGGGAACCGACCGCCCTCGTTTCCCCGCCCGGCTACCCGCGGATGCTCTTCGTCACCGAGCGGGCCGGTTTCGTTCGCGTAATCGCCAACGGCAGGAAGCTGAAGCAGCCCCTGCTCGACCTCACTTCGAAGGTCGGTTCGAGCAACATCGAAAGGGGTCTGATCGGACTCGCTTTCGCCCCGGATTTTCGGACCAGCGGCCGCTTCTACGTCGATTACACGGCGAAGAACGGGAACTCGATCGTGGCCGGGTACCGGACCGTTCCCGGCCAGCCGACCCGGCTTGCGCGGGGCGGCGGCCGGCTTGTGATCCAGATCCCGCGGGTCAACAACAAGGGCAACCACAACGGAGGCCACCTCGCCTTTCGCGGCAATCTTCTCTACATCGCGGTCGGTGACGGCTTCGACCCAGGTGACGCCCCGGATCACGCCCGGAACCTGAACAGCCTGCGCGGCAAGATCCTGCGGATCGACCCCCGGCCGGATCAGGGGACCGGAAAGCCGTACCGGATCCCGGCCGGCAATCCCTTCGTCGGCCTTCCCGGACGCGACGAGATCTTCGCCTACGGGCTGCGCAACCCCTTCACCTTCAGCTTCTTCAACTCCGGCGGCGAGGCGATGATGTCGATCGCCGACGTCGGCCAGCTTCGCTACGAGGAGCTGAACGTCCTCCCCTTCGCCGAAGCGCGGGGGGCCAATTTCGGCTGGAAGGGTTTCGAGGGCTTCGAGCCCTACAACTGCGGCGAGTCACTTTGCCCGAACGGCGCCGACCCGGTGGTTGCCACCGGCCTGAAATGGCCTCAGCTCGTCTACTCCCACGACGAGGGCTGTGCGATCGTCGGCGGCCTGAAGATCAGCGACCCGAAACTGACGGCGGTCAGGGGAAGGATCATCTACGGCGACTTCTGCAGCGGCCGGATCCGAACGGCCCTGCCACACAGCCCGACCATCGTCGATGACAGGCCGATCGGCTTTTCGCTGCCGGCCAGGCATGGAGTCACGCTGCTGAACGGCTTCGGCGTCGACGGCCTCAAGCGCCTTTACGCCTTCAGTCACCTCGGCGGCATTTACCGGCTGATCCAGCGCTGACCCCGCCCCGGGGCAAAGCGGATCGATTCGGTGAATTCCTTCCGGCCCCCGCTAACCTGTAACGACAGTCCCCAAGGGCAAACCGGCCCGGAGGCGAAGAGAGTCGAGAGACGGGAGCAGCAGGTGGAACCGACGGCAGCAACCGAGTCAATCGCAGTGATGAACCCCGCCACGGGCGAGCAGGTCGGGTCGGTCCCGGTCGACTCGGCCGGCGACGTCGCCGCGGCGGTCGCCCGCATCCGCGGCAACCAGCCTGCCTGGGAGGCGCTTGGCTTCAAGGGCCGCCGCCGCTGGCTGAACGAACTTCGCGACTGGCTGCTCGACAATTCCGACCGGGTCGCCGACACGCTCAAGTCCGAAACCGGAAAGGTGCGGGCCGAAGCGACGATCGAGACCCCCTACCTGGCCGACCAGATCAACTTCTACGGGTCCAAGGCCGAGAAGTTCCTCGGCGAGCAGAAGGTCAGGCCGAACACGATGCTGGCCGCGACCCGCAAGCTCAGGCTCCAGTACCGCCCTTACCAGGTGGTCGGTCTGATCAGCCCCTGGAACTTCCCGCTCGTGCTCTCGCTCGGGGACGCGATCCCGGCGCTGATGGCCGGCGCTGCCGTGGTCATGAAGCCTTCCGAGATCACTCCGCTCGGCCTGAACGAGATCGTCGACGCCTGGCGCAACGAGATCGGCGCCCCCGACGTGCTTCACGTCGTCAATGGTGGCGCCGAAACCGCGACCGCCCTGGTCGACCACTCCGACTTTGTCGGCTTCACCGGCTCCGACGTGACCGGCAAGAAGGTGATGGCCCGCGCGGCCGAGACCCTGACTCCGGTCAGCCTCGAACTCGGCGGCAAGGACCCGATGGTTGTTCTCGAAGGCGGCAACATGGACCGCGCCGTCAACGGTGCGACCTGGGGCAGCATGCTCAACTCGGGCCAGATGTGCATCTCGGTCGAGCGGATCTACGTCGAGGACGGCGCTTACGACGAGTTCGTCGAGAAGCTGACCGACAGCGTCGGCGAGCTGAAGCAGGGGATCGACGGCGAGACCGCCGCCTGCGACGTCGGCGCGATGACCATGTTGTCCCAGCTTGAGAAGGTCGAGAAGCAGGTTGACGACGCGGTCGAGGCCGGAGCCCGGGTACTGACCGGCGGCAAGCGCGGCGAAGGTCCGGGTCAGTGGTTCGAGCCGACCGTGCTGGTCGACTGCACCCCCGATATGAGCGTGATGGAGGACGAGACTTTCGGTCCCGTCGTCACCGTGACCCGGGTGAGCGACGAGGAAGAGGCGATTCGCCTCGCCAACGACAGCCGCTACGGACTCTGCGCCTCGGTCTTCGGCCCCCGCGGCCGGGCCGAGAAGGTGGCCCGGCGGATCGAAGCCGGCGCGGTCAACGTCAACGACATCGTCTTCAACATGCTGGCGCCGGGCCTGCCGATGGGCGGCTGGAAGGAGTCGGGGATCGGCTACCGCAACGGCGAGTACGGGATCCGCAAGTACTGCCGTTCCGAGGCGATCGTTTCCGCCCGCACCCTGCTCCGCTCGGAACCGCTCTGGTACCCGTACACCCCGGAGCGCCACGCCCTGGTCAGCAAAGTCACCAAGTTCATCGGCGGCCGCGGCCTTCGCCGCTTCAGATAGTCCCTCCGAAACCCCGCTGGTAACGCCGCCCCGGCGGCTACGCCGACCCGGTTCCGGGGATATCGAGATACGACTTATTGCCGCATAGCGCACTCAACTCCGATCTCGACCTGATGGGTCGAATCGAAATCGGAGTTGGGAGCGTTATATGCGCAAAACTCCCTTCTCGATATCCCCGAAACCCCGTTCAGGCTCGACTTCTCGAAAACGGTTTGCCGGCTAGGGGTTGAGCGTGGAGCCGGTTACTCCGGTGGTTCCGGTCGCGCCGGTCGCGCCGGTCGTGCCGGTTGAGGGCTTGACGAGGATCGTTCTGCCGTCGTCGAGCTGGTAGACGGTGCCGAGCGGCTCGCCCTGGCCGACCACGGTCTGGCCGGGCTCGATCGTGATCTGTTCGGTGGTCTCGTCCGGTTGGGTAACGACCGAGTTCTCGGGGACGGTGTTCGCCGGTGAGGTGTCGTTCTGCGAGAGGGCCTCGGTGGTCAGGTTGAGCGAGGAAAGCGCGGCCAGGAGGAAACCGACCGAGAGGATGATCCCGATGTCGAAGAGGTTGACCAGGCCGTCGAGCGGATCACCGGCGCGGTCCTCGCGGCTCCTCGCCTTGGCCGTCACCTTCATGGCCATCAGGGATTCCCCATCGAGACCTGGGTGCTGTGCCCGTGCTCGACCGGTGACGGCACGAAATGCCCGGCCAGGTGCTTGTCCGGCGCGAGGTTGGCGGCGGCGAACTCGACATCCGAAAAGTCCTGGGCGTAGATCCGGTCGCGGATCAGCGAGACGCCGAAGGAGAGCGCACCGGTGAGCAGGCCCGCCACGGTCACACCGAACGCGACCCGCAGGTTGTCGGTCAACTCGGTCACGTTGCCGTCCGCCAGTCCGGCCAGAGCCGGAGCCAGCGGGATCAGGGTGCCCATCAGGCCGAGTGCGGGGCCCATCCGGACCAGGATCCTCGTCCGTTCGAGCCGGCGCAGTGAGTTGTAGTCGTAATCGGCGAGTCGCTTGGCGATCCGGTTCTCCGCGTCGGGGGAGGGACGGAGGGTGACGATCGAGGTCATCGTCTCGCGCATCGGCCGGCTCCACGAAACCGAGGAAAGTGCCGAAATCGCCCCGATCTGATCGCCCTGCACGATGTCGACTTCGGCCTGGTCGACCGCATTCTCGAGCGCGTTGATCGACCGCCAGCGCCGGCGCCAGATTTCGGCCAGGAGGATCCCGATTTCGACGATCGACCAGGCCAGGGCCAGCAGCACCGCGACCAGGACTGGCCAGCGGAGAGCGTCGGAAACGGAGAAGAGGAAGTTTTCGATCTGCATGCTTGAGGCGCCCGGGGCTTAGGGCAGCCGAAGGGTCAAGATAGCGGAGCAACGCTGTCAGGCCGCGCAACTGTCCGGCCCCGAATGTGTCTATACGCTGACCCGCCCGATGCTTCGCCCCCTGAAGACAAGCCTGGGACTGATCGCCTTCGCCTGCGTTCTGATCCTGCCGAACTTCGCCCAGGCCTTCGACGCCGGGGTGCGTACGCCCCTGCTCACCGATCGATCTCCCGGCGCGGTCAGCGTGCCTTTCGAAATCCCGGTCAGGCAGTCGGCCGCGGTTCCCCAGCCCCTGGATTTCGAGATCGCGGTCGAGGGTTTCCGCCTCGATCCGGCCCCCGCCGCCGATCTCCGCATCGGCTCGCTGGACATGGTCACCGACGCCGGTGACTTCGACAACAAGGCGATCTACTCGAACGGACCGGCGATCGACGGGGCCCGGACCTGGACCCTCGACTGGCAGCTCAGCAACCATCCGATCACCGCCACGGTCGAGGACGGGACCGGCCTGGGCCCGGCCGGTGAAAAGACCGTCGACGATGGCTCGACCCTGATCAGCTTCACGGTTCCCGGCAACTACCACGGTTTCCGCCTGATGGGCCTCAGCCTGCGATTCAACCAGCAGGAAAAAGGCATCCCCACCCCGGGTATCGGTGCTGTCAATCCGACCGCACCCGGCAGCTACCTGATCCGCAGCCGGATCGAGTCGGTCGCACCCGGGAGTTCGGTGAAGGTGGCTTCGACCCGGGTCCGGATCGGTCCGGATGAGACCAGGCCAAAGACCCGCCTGGCCGTGGGCGCGAACCGTTCCCGGGTGCGTCCGGGCGGTCTGGTCCGGTTCTCGATCCGGACCCTCAACGGCACCAGCGACTTCGTCACCGTGCGGCGTGGCCGCCATGAAATCGGGGAGCTCAAGGCCGGTCCGGCGGTGCGATACCTCTACTGGCGGGCGAGCCGGCGGCTCCGGGGCCGGAAGGTCACCTTCCACTTCAAACCCGACAACGGCCCTGCCGGGAATCTCACCATCCGTGTGAAACAGTGACCGCATGGCCGGGCCGCATGCGATCAACGGGTTCGACCGGACCCTGAGCCGGATCGGCACCGCGTCCGCGGACGGTTACGGGATCATCGTCCGTCGCCTGAAGGGCCCGGGTGACGGCTGGTTCTCCGCCTCGGAGCTGGATGGAAGCGGCCGCGTCCAGGCGCTCCTGCTTTCCCGGATCAGCGGCATGGCCGGCCCGCCCGAGGATCACCTGCGGGCGGAGTGGCTGCTCGAGAGCCTGGCCCGGGCGATCGCCGACCTCGGCGGCTCGTTCATCGTCGCTGCCGGCCAGTTGCCGGAGCTGACCCCGGAGAACATCCTGTTGGCAGCCGAGGGCGGCCTCTTCCGGGCGACGGCGGTGGCCAGCGACCGGGGCCTCGAAACTACCGACCCGCAATCGCTCGCCACAGCGGCCGGACCGTCGGACCTCGATGTCCTCGCCGAAGCGTTCCGCCGCGGTTTCGCCGACCTGCTGGCCCCGACCGTTGACTGGCTTGACGCCCAGGGCCTCAGACCGGCCAAGACGCTCTGGCACGCGGCCGCCGACCGGCTGGCCCAGGCACTGGTCTGGTCCGGCAAGGCTTTCGACCGTCCCGGACTTGCGCTCGAACTGACCAGGCTGACCGTCGGTCCCGATTGCCCGGACCCCCGGCTCGCGATCCCGATCGAAAGAGCCGAGGACGACTGGGGCGACGAGTACCACCTCCGGAGCACCTGCTGCCTGGCCTACCGCACCGAAGGCGGCCAGCTCTGCCAGTCCTGCCCCCTGGTCAAGGACCGGGACTGATCAGCCGCCGGCCATGTCGGCCAGCTTGCTGACCGTGTTCAGGTTTCTCGTTGTGCCGTACTTGGCGGCGGGGAGGTTCAGTTTCGACCTGCCCATCCCGTCCGGGTAGTGGACGTAGATCTCCCGTTTGCCGATTTCGATCTCCTCGTTCTTCCGGCCCTTCGCCTTCCTGATGTTCTCCCGCGGCAGGCGGTGATCGAGAAACAGGACGCCGATCCGGTTGTAGGCGGCGCTCTTGAACGGATTGGCCAGCTCGACCGCCCGCATCTCCGCCGCGGTCCGGACGATCACGCCGATTTCCCTCCCCGCGTAGTCACGCAACGCCGCCTCGAGCTGCTTTTTCACCTGCGCTTCGGTCAGCCCGGAAGTGATGAGCAGATTGCCGCTGGCGATGTAGGTCCTCACATCCCCGAAACCGAGCTGTCCGGCCAGTTTCCGCAGATCGGCCATCGGCAGCTTGCCGGTGCCGCCGACGTTCACGGCCCTGAGCAGCGCGACGTATGAAATGGCCCCCACCATGGTCCTAAGACTAGGGCAACGCGAAATCCCGAATCCTGATCGGATTTAGCTGATCGGTATCCTCGCTTGATGGCCGAACGTGACTATCTGAGCGCAATTTCCGACCACATCGTCGTCTTCGACGGCGGGATGGGCGCGACCCTGGAGATGTTCGACCTGACCCAGGAGGATTACGGCGGCCTGGCCGGCAAATGTCACGAGGCCCTGGTCCTGAACCGGCCCGACGTGATCGAAGGGGTTCACACCTCGATGATCGAAGCCGGCGCCGAGGTGGTCGAGACCGACACCTTCCAGGCTTCCCGGATCAAGCTAGACGAGTGGGGTCTCGCCGACCACACCGAGGAAATCAACGTCAAGGCGGCCGAGATCGCCCGCAAGGCAGCCGGCCCGGACCGTTTCGTTGCCGGCTCGATCGGACCGACCGGGCACCTGCCCGCCTCGGATGACCCGACCCTCGGGCAGATCCGCTTCCCCGAGCTGGTCACCGTCTTCACCGAACAGGCCGGCGGCCTGGTCAAGGGCGGCGCCGACCTGATCATCATCGAAACCGCCCAGGACATCCTCGAGGTCAAGGCGGCGATCTTCGGAGCCCGCGCCGCCTTCGAGGAGATCGGCCGCAGCGTCCCGATCCAGGTTTCCGTCTCGCTTCTGCCCAACGGCGGCAAGATGCTGCTCGGCACCGACATCCAGGCGGTGCTGACCACGCTCGAAGCCCTCAAGGTCGACGTGATCGGCCTCAACTGCTCGACCGGTCCCGAGGACATGCGGGATGCGATCCGCTACCTCGGCGAGAACTCGGCGGTTCCGGTTCACTGCATCCCCAACGCCGGCCTGCCCCTGCAGGGCCCGGACGGCGAGACGATCTTCCCCGAAAAGCCGGAACCGCTGGCCGCGACGCTGGGCGAGTTCGTCGAGCGCTACGGAGTCGGCGTGGTCGGCGGCTGCTGCGGCACCACGCCGGAGCACATCCGGGCGATCAGCGAGCGGGTCAAGGACCTGAAGCCGGGCCCGCGGCCCGAGCCGGGCGAGATCAGGGTTTCCTCGATGATGACTTCCACCGCGCTGGTCCAGGAACCGACCCCGACCATGGTCGGGGAGCGGGTCAACTCCCAGGGCTCCCGCAAGGCGAAAGAGCTGCTCCTGGCCGACGATTACGACGGACTGCTCCAGGTCGCCGAGGACCAGGTCGAAGGCGGAGCCCACGTGCTCGACGTCTGCGTCGCGCTGACCGAACGCCAGGACGAGGACGAGCAGATGCGGCAGGTCGTCAAGCGGATCTCGCTGACCCAGCCTTCACCGATCCAGGTCGACTCGACCGAGCCGGACGTGATCAGGACCGCCCTGGAGCAGATCCCGGGCCGGGCGATCGTGAACTCCGTGAACCTCGAAGCCGGCCGCGACAAGCTCGACACCGTGGCCCCGCTGGCCAAGGCCCACGGCGCCTGCCTGATCGCCCTGACCATCGACGAGGTCGGCATGGCCAAGACCGCCGATCGCAAGGTCGAGATCGCCCGACGGATCACCGAGATGGTTTGCGATGAGCACGGCCTCGACCGGGAAGCCCTGATCTTCGACGACCTCACCTTCACCCTGACCACGGGTGACGAGGAGTGGCGCCCGTCCGCGATCGAGACGATCGAGGGCATCCGCCGGATCAAGGCGGAGATCCCCGGAGTCAAGACCTCGCTCGGCGTCTCGAACGTGAGCTTCGGCGTCGGCCAGCCCGCCCGCGCGGTGCTCAACTCGGTCTTCCTCCATCACTGCGTCGAGGCCGGCCTCGACCTCGCGATGGTCAACCCGAATCACATCAAGCCGTACGGCGAGATCCCGGCCGAGGAGATCGAGCTGACCGAGGACCTGGTCTTCAACCGGCGCGAGGACGCGCTGGAACGGTTCATCGCCCACTTCGAGTCGAAGGGCGACGAAGCCGAGGAGGAAGCCGAGGACGCGACCGCGGGGATGGAGCCGGAAGAAGCGCTCCACTTCATGATCCTGCGCCGCAAGAAGGAAGGCGTCGAAGACTGGATCGACAAGTCGGTCGAGAAGATCGGCGCGGTCCCGACCCTGAACGACGTGCTGTTGCCGGCGATGAAGGAGGTCGGCGACAAGTTCGGGGCCGGCGAGCTGATCCTGCCCTTCGTGCTGCAGTCGGCCGAGGTGATGAAGAAGGCTGTTTCGCAGCTCGAGAATTACCTCGACCGGATCGAAGGCCACACCAAGGGCAAGGTCGTGATCGCGACCGTCTTCGGTGACGTTCATGACATCGGCAAGTCGCTGGTCAACACGATCCTGACCAACAACGGCTACACGGTGATCGACCTCGGCAAACAGGTTCCGGTGGACACGATCATCGATGCCGCGATCGAGCACGAGGCCGACGCGATCGGCCTCTCCGCCCTGCTCGTCTCGACCTCGAAGCAGATGCCGATCGCCGTCCAGGAACTCCACCAGCGCGGGCTCGACTACCCGGTGCTGATTGGCGGGGCCGCGATTAACCGCGACTTCGGCCGCCGCACGCTCTACCCGCACGGCAAGGAGTCCGATGAGGTCTACGAGCCGGGCGTCATCTACTGCAAGGACGCCTTCCAGGGCCTCGACACGATGGACGCCCTGATCGACGACGAGGCCCGCGCGGCGCTGATCGATCGCCTCAAGCAGGAGGCCGAGGAGTACCGCAACAAGCCGGTCATCGTCGAGGACCTGCCGCCGCTGGACGATGATTCGGTCCGCTCTTCGGCAAGCACCGACGCGCCGATCCCGTCGCCGCCCTGGTGGGGCGTGCGGGAGGTACCGGTCGATTTCGACGAGGTCTTCGACCACCTCGACCTGCATGTGCTCTTCAAGCTCCACTGGGGCGGCAAGGGCGTCAAGGGCGAGGAGTGGGACAAGCTCGTATGCGAGGAGTTCCGGCCGAGGCTGGAGCGGATGTGGCGGGAACAGGACTACCTTCACCCGAAGGCCCGGCTCGGTTACTTCCCCTGCAACGCGGACGGAAACGAGCTGGTCATCTTCGACCCGGAGGACCAGGACAGGGAGATCAACCGCCTCGTCTTCCCCCGCCAGCCCAAGCACGACCGGATCTGCCTGGCTGACTTCTACCGGCCGCTGAACGACGAAGGGATCCGCGACGTGGTCGCCCTGCAGGGCGTGACGGTCGGCCCCGAGGTGACCGAGCTGATGGAGCAACTCGAGAAGGACGGCGAGTTCGCCGAGCAGCTCTACACCCACGGTCTCGGAGTCCAGTCGGCGGAGGGGCTGGCCGAATGGCTCCACTACAAGGTGCGCCAGGACCTCGGCATCAAGTCGAGCCAGGGCCGCCGCTACTCATGGGGATACCCGGCCTGCCCGGACCAGTCCGAACACGAGAAGGTCTGGGAACTGCTCGACCTGGGCGAGATCGGCATGTACCTCTCGGGCGGCTACGCCGTGATGCCCGAACAGTCCACGGTCGCGATCATCGCCCACCATCCGCAGGCGGTCTATTTCGGCATGAAGTCCGGTTTCATCCCCAAGGGAGAAGCCCCGGACGAGGTCATCGCCGAATCCGACCGCTCGGCCAATCCGCCCGAGGCCGATCCGGACGAAGGCCCGACCGAAGCCGAGGGCGAACCGGCTACCGCCTGAAGCGGAAGGTCTTGACCTTTCGTACGGTCTTGCCCGTTTCGATGTCTACCGCCGAGAAGTTCGCCACCAGCCTGCATCTGGTGATGTTCTGGCGGATGTAGCTGCGGAAAGACGGACTGAGGATCACGCCGATCGTCCAGGTGCCCGTGGCCTCGAGGCCGATCGATCCGCCGCCGCGGACGGTGGTCACCGGGGTGACCAGCCGGAGCTTGACCCGCGCGTTGCAGTCCTTCGAGCAGGAAGCGATCAGGCGAACCTTCCGTTTGACCTTGAGCCGCTGCTTGCCGTCAAAGGTGACCAGCTTCACCTTGAGCGGCTTCGGGCTGCCTTGAAGTGCGGCTCCGGCGGGTGACCCGCCGGCGAGCAAGGCGGCTGAGGCCAGGGCGGCCACAAGAAACAAGGGCGCTTTCTTCATCGATTCCTCCCGGCGGTTGAGAACTGTTCCCAGCCTAAGGCACCAGACCGCACCCGTTCATTCCGTACGGTGTTCATAAAGTAGGATCAGCTCAACCGACCAAGGGAGTTTGGATGTTCGCCAGGGGTTTCCTAGTTTCGCTTTTCGCTGCGTTCGCATTGATGGTTCCAACTGCTGCCGCTTCGTCTGCGCCTCACCTGAGCTTGCCCGCGGGGGACTCGACCGACAATGGCAACGTCTACCTCGGTGATTCCAGTGTGATCACCGTGACGGTGAATTCAGACGGATCCAGTCCCCTCGACATCACTTCGGTCTCGATTTACGCGTTCCCGGGGAACTCCGAATATTTCTCGATCGAGCAGGACAACTGCTCGGGTCAATCGGTGGAGTCCGGCGACCACTGCACCTTCCAGGTCAGGTTCACCGCTTCCGTGGTCGGCCACAAGTTCACTTCGGTCAGGATCGACAGCAACGACGTGGAAAGTGGCGGCATGAAGTTCTTTGGCATCAGCGGTACCGGCATCAACCCAGGGATCGACGCGGATGCCGCGAGTCACAACTTCGGGACGGTCCAGGTTGGTGAGTACGGAACTGACAAGACCTTCACCATCGAGAACGACGGAACCTCGGACCTGAACGCCACCGCGACCATCACCGGTACCGATGCTGCCGAGTTCTTCTTCAGTTCCCAGCCCAACTGCGCCTCGGTCACGCCGGATTCCACCTGCCAGATCATCGTGAATCTTCGCCCGCTCGGGAGCGCCGGCCCCCGCTCCGCCAACCTGGTGATCGCCAACAACACGAAGAACGAGAACCCGGTCACGATCCCGCTGACCGCCACCGCCAGCGCCCCTCATTTCACCAGCGAGCCTCTGGGACTGGGGTTCGGTCAGTTCGACCTGTTCGATGACCCGCCCGCGACCAGGCCCCTGACCATCAAGTCCGACGGAACCGCGGACCTGAAGATCAACGGCATGGTCATCGACCCCCTCAACTCGAACTCCAATGCCTTCACCCTCGACCAGGGGGAATGCGTGGACGACCTGGCGATCGCACCCGGTGATGACTGCACGCTCAACATCACTTTCAAGGCAGGTTCATTCGGCGAGGGCTCCTACAACACCAGCTTGCTGGTCTTCACGAACAACGGCGACCAGTCGGTTCCGGTCAGTGCCGCCCGGACCTCCGGCGGCATGTCCACCGACTCATCGGCAGACGTCGGGGACGTGGAGCTCGGCCAGACCGGATCGGCGACCCTGACCCTCACTTCGACCGGAACCGCGCCGCTGAAGATGTCACCGCCCGTAATCGACGGCCCCGACGCGGGCATGTTCTCGGTCGACCAGCCGAGCGACTGCAACGGTCTCGCCAGCGGCCAGAGCTGCGAGGTCACCGTCCACTTCACCCCCACCTCGCTGGCCGGCAAGCAGGCCGGCCTGACCCTCTCGGGCAACTTCGGCAGCACGGGAGTGCTCCTGACCGGCTCCGGCACCCAGGCCTTCGTCAACGTCCCGGGTGACATCACCTTCCCGACAACGATCGTGGGCAAGCAGGTGACCTGGGACGAGTCCCTGATTTCCAACGGTTCGGCCCCATTCAGCCTCGGCTCATTGACCATCGAGGGAGCCGACGCGTCGATGTTCTCGGTTGAGACAACCGGCAGTTGCGCGAGCGTCGCCCACGGCGATGAATGCCCGTACAGCATCACCTACAAGCCGACCTCGACCGGAAGCCACGAAGCGCAGCTGAAGATCACCGGAAACCTGGCAGGGGGATCCCGGACGATCCCGCTCTCCGGCACCGCCAGGAACCTGACTCCGGCGAAGGTCTCGTTGAAGTTGACCGGAGCCAAACAAGTGAAGCCCGGAAAGACCGTGACCCTGACCGCCAGGATCTCAAAGAGTGGCGAGGAGCAGACCGGAGACCTGACCCTCAAGACGGTGGTTCCGAAGAAGATGGCCGCCTCGGTGAAACCGGTCAGGATCCCCCACCTCGGAGCAGGCAACCGGACCGTCACCAGGAAGATCACGATCAAGGTCAGGAGGAGCGCGAAGAGCGGCCAGAAGCTGAAGGTCGAGGCGACCGTGTCCGGCGGCGGCCTGAATAAGGCCGGCAAGGCCGGGAAGACCGTGACGATCAGGTAGCCGAGTCACCCTCAAGCACGGTGCGGATGCTGTCCGGAATTGGCTGGGGAGTGTGTTCGGTTGACGAGACGCAGACGTAGGAGATCTCGATCTCGGCGATCGCCTCGCCGCTCCGGGTGAATTCGAACTCGATCGTCATCGAGCGCGCGGTCATGCCGCCCACGCTCACCCGGATATCGAACTCGTCGTCAAACTCGAGCGGCTGCCGGAAGCGGAGGTTCGCCTCGGCCAGGACCATGTCGAGGCCGATCTCGTTGAACTCCGAATAACCACCCAGGTGCTCGCGCCAGAACTCGGTAACCGCCACGTCGGTGTAGACGAGGTAGTTCGAGTTGAAGACGATCCCGACCCGGTCGCACTCGTTGTAACGGACCCTCAGCCTGTGGGTGGTTTCAGCGGCCATCAGCTCCCGCGAGAGTACTTCGTTGCGCATCCGTCCGACCGGCCGGGGCGACCGTCTCGTTCATGAATTCGACGATCAGGTTCGAGACCTTCTCGGGGTCGTCGAGGGCGACGAAGGTCCTGCCGCCTTCGACCTTCTCGATGCGGGAGTTCGGGATCATCGCGGCCAGCCGCTCGGCCAGTTCCGGCTTGAAGAAACGGTCGCTTTCACCCCAGGCGAAGAGCACCGGCTTCTCGAATCCCCGTAGCTTCTCGGCGGCGTCGATCGCCTGGTTCTTTTCCAGCCCGCCGATCACCTTGTTTACGTCCCGGCGGATTCCGGGATTGCTTCCGGTCGGGCCCAGCCACGCCTTCAGCTGGCGATCCGGGATCGGATCGGCGGTCAGCATCCGGTAGGTGGCCCAGCGCACCGGCCTGAGCTTCATCAGCAGGCCGAGCGGGGCGATTCCACCAGGCATCCGGGCGAGCGGCGGAAGCAGCGTGAAGGGAAACGGCGGATAGACCTCGAGTGCATCGCAGTTGGTGAGCACCATCGCCGCCAACTTGTCGGGATGCTGCGCGGCAAACATCTGACTGACGGCACCGCCGGAATCGCTGCCAACCACGGTCACCGGACCGAGATCGAGCGCATCGACGAAATCAGCGAGCAGGTCCGCCACGCGGGGCGGGGAGAGAGGCGTCTCGGGGTTGAGCGGAATCCGGTGGGCACCCATCGGAGTCTCCGGCCGCACGCAGCGAAACCCGGCCGGAACCAGGCGCTCGACCAGCCCGTCCCAGAGCGATGAGTCGACGAAGATCCCGTGCGAGAAGAGGAGCACCGGCCCCTCCCCCTCGTCCCGGAATGCGACCGTGCCCTGGGGCAGGTCGACGGTCAGTTTCTTTTCTTGGTCTTGCCGGGTCATCGGTCCTCCTCAGGTTGCGTACCGCCGGTATGTATTGCCAGCAAGATAACATACCCGCGGTATGCAAGCTGCGAGAACCCAGATCGAGCGCTCGGACGCAACCCGCCGCGCCCTGATCGATTCGGCCCGGAACCTGTTCGGATCGAGGGGCTACGCGGCGGTGCCCCTGGACGAGGTCGTCTCCGCGGCCGGGGTCACCAAGGGAGCCCTCTACCACCACTTCCCGGGCGGCAAGAAAGACCTGATGGAGGCGCTTTACGAAACGGTCGAAGCCGATTTCACGGAGCGGGTCACCGCCGGCATCGCGCCTCGACTGGCCGAAGGAGAGGTTGACCCGCTGGACATCATGGGAGCGGCCATTGAAGAGACCCTCGACCTCAGCATGGATCCCGAGCTCCAGCAGATCCTCCTGCTCGATTCGCTAGCCGTCCTCGGCTGGAGTCGCTGGCGGGAAATCGCGGACAAGTACAGCCTCGCCGTGGTCAAGTCCCTCCTCGCCGCCGCGGTGGAACACGGCTCGATGAAACCGCTCCCGACCGAATCGCTGGCCAACCTGCTCATGGCCGCCCTTTCCGAAGCGATCCTGATGATCCCCCGGGCCGGGGACCAGGAGCAAGCGAAAGCCGACGCATCCAGATCACTCAAGGCGATCATCGACGGCCTGCGGGCCTGACCGATTCGGTGTAAGACTTCCGGGCATGAGCGAATTCACGGCTTCCTATCGTGGTGGTGACGGTCCGACTCTGGTGCTGATTCATGGCTTCACGGGCACCTGGGAAATCTGGGATCCGATCATCGCTCCGCTTGAGCAGCACTACGACGTGTTCATCCCGACCCTTCCGTCACATGCGGGCGGACCGGCGATCGAAGGCGACCCGACCCTGGAGTTGCTGCTCGACGGAGCCGAAGCGCTGCTGGACGAGGCAGGAATCGAGACCGCCCACATCGTCGGCAACTCACTTGGCGGCTACGCGGCGCTCCGGCTGGCGGCCCGGGGCCGGGCGAAGACCGTCAACGCATTGGCTCCGGCCGGTGGCTGGGCCGAAGGCGACCCGGTGATCGCCCAGACCATGGACTTCTTCCAGCAGATGCACCCGCTGGTCGTTGCCGCAGCCGAACACGTCGACGACGCCGTCGCCACCCCGGAAGGCCGGGCGATGCTGCTGCAGTTCCTGACCGAGCATCCCGAAGTCGTGTCACCTGATCTTGCGAAGAAGATCCTGCTCGGCGGGGCCGGCTGCACCGAGGCGATCGCCCTGACCGAGATGGGCCGCACCGCGGATTGGGCGTTTGACCTGAATGCCATCGAGTGCCCGGCCAGGATCGTCTGGGGCACCGAGGACAAGGTGCTGGGCTGGCCGATCGCCGCGGCCCGCTACCAGGAGGGACTTCCGGATGCCGACTGGGTGATCCTCGAAGGGATCGGCCACTGCCCGATGCTCGACGTGCCCGAGCGGACGGTCGAGCTGATCACCGAATTCGCGAAGGACTGACCCGGCCCGCCTGGCCGGGCAGATTTAGCGGCTCAGAAGCCGCGGCGGTTTCGGAGCCGGGCGCGGAGGGCGAGGGTGGCGCCAGTGAGGGCCGGGGCGAGGGCGAGGAGTTCTTCGACCGGGAGCGGGCCGATGTGGGCGAGGATCATGAGCCGTACTCGTCGTGGCGGCGCCACCACTGGTACGGCGGGGTCTGCGGATAACCCTCGGGCGAATCCTCCCACTCTTCCTGGCGGCCGAGCGCGGTCAGGTCGAGGTGGGCCCAGGTGCTGCCCATGTGCTCGTCGCCGCGCGCGTCGATGAAGTAGGTGCGATAGACCGTGCCGTCGTCATCACGGATGAAGGCATTGGTTCCGTGCCACTCGCCGACACCCATGTCGCGGTCGAAGTCGTCGATCACCGTGTACCAGGGGATCTGCTCCCAGCCCATCTTCTCCTTCAGCCGCCGGATGTTCTCCTGGCTGCCCCGGGAAGCATGGGCGAAGGTCGTGTCCCGGGCATTGAGATGCCGGAGGTCGGCGACCTGATCGGCCCCGAACGAGCAGCCAGGGCAACCGGCATCGGGGTGGCCGCTTACATCCGGGTCGAAGAAGAAGCGGTAGAGCACAAGCTGGCGGCGGCCTTCAAAAAGGTCGATCAGCCCGACCCTGCCCTCGGGGCCTTCGAACTCGTAGTCCTTCTCGATCTTCAGCCAGGGCATCCGCCGGCGTTCGGCGGCCAGCGCGTCCCTGGCCCTGGTCACTTCCTTCTCGCGGACCAGCAACTCCATCCGGGCCGCATCCCATTCCTCGGCCGAGACGACCGGTGGCGTCTTCATCTGCTCGAACATGACTACTCATCTCCTTCTGCTTCGAAATGCCGCCCGAGACTCGCCAGAGCCTGGGTCCAGCCTGTGCTGACTCCTGTGGGTCCGCCCGGCGGCACATCACCAAGGCGGTCGTGGGTCAGCGAAACCTCGGTCGCTCCCGGCCCGGCTTCCCGCAGCTCGATCGTCAGGCGGGAGTGGTGACCATCGGGGTCGGCGCCGGCCGGGCCGAACTGCCAGTCCATCACCAGACGCCGGCCGGGAACCACCTCCAGGTACTGCCAGTTGAAACCGCCCACCTCTTCCCCGTCCAGGGCGTGGATCAGCTCGCCCCGGCCGCCGACCCGGGGGTCGTTGCTGGCCGAGACTCCGGTGAAGGCATCGGGGTGCATCCAGCGGACCAGTTCATCCGGGTCGATGAACGCCCGGTAGACCATTTCGGGGGGAGCCTGAACGACCTTGACGAGATGAACGGATTGATCAGAGACAGTCATTTCTTCTCCTTCTTCATATCCGCTTCCACTACCCGGGCGAGGCGATCCAGATTGCCTGCCCAGAACTTCTCGTAGAAGCTCAGCCACTCGCTGGCCTCCCTGAGCGGGTCGGGCCTAAGCGAACAGATGTGCTGACGGCCTTCAACCCTGCGATTGACCATCCCCGCCTTCTCCAGAACCTGAACGTGTTTGGAGGCCGCGGCAAAGGACATCCGGGTCGGCCGGGCGAGGTCGCCGACCGAACATTCGCCGCCGGAAAGCTGCCTCACCATCCCCCTCCGGGTCTGGTTCGAGAGGGCGTGAAACACCCGGTCGACTTCCTTCTGATCTTCAACCATGTGGTTGAACGTAGAGCACGGACGGAAGATTGTCAACCGGTTGGTTGAATAAAAGTTCTCGCGGACTGCCCGCCCCTTCGCATCGAACGGACCCGGACAGTGTTCGGTACGGTGAGATCAACCGACCGATCCGAGGGGGATTGTCTTGCGCAAGCTAGTGACGTTCGTGGCCGTTTTGCTCGGCCTGCTCGCCGTACCGGCCACAGCTTCGGCCCTGAAGTTCGAGGCGGCTCCCGGCACGCCGCTGGCACCGGCGACCTCGGTCATCGACCCTTCCCCGGTCATGCCCCCTGGCTTCTCCCCGACCGACATCGCGACCGGGGACTTCAACAAGGACGGCTACGGCGACATCGCCGTGATCACGGACTACATCTCCGTCCAGGGGCCCGACGGACCGGAAATCAGCCCCCTCTCCAAGAACATCTACGTTTACCTCGGCAGCGCGGATGGCAGTCTCGAGTCATCGGCAAGCAATCCGATCGGTGCGGATTCGCCGATCGCGGGCGGGCGTTTCATGATCCGGGCGATCGATGTAGATGGCGATGATGACCTGGATCTGGTCACCGGGTCCGGGGGCAACCCGACCATCATCGAGATCTACCAGAACGGCTTCAACGGCACTCACGAGGCGTTTGCCACCGTTCCCGGCCAGACGCTCAGCCTGGATGACAGCGAGTCCGCCGCCGGCTACCGGTCGGTTTCGCTTGGGGATCAGGACGACGACGGTGACGTCGACATGGCTCTCGGCCTCTACGACAACCGTTACGTCTTCATCCGCAACCTGTCGGGTCTGGACGGCCTCGAGATCCCGAACCCGAGCGTCGAGGTTTCGCGCGACGACCCGCAGGACATCGACGGGATCACCTCCACCGCGATCGGCAACTTCGGCGACGGCACCGGCCCGGACGCTTTCGGCGACCTGGTGATGGTCTCCAGCCCCGGGTTCCGGGCCGAAAACCAGCCCCCGGACCGGCTCCTTTACGCAAGGGGCGATGGCGCATCGAGCTTCGCCTCGCCGGTTGAACTGCTGCGAACCGGAACCGACGAATACCTGGGCTGGGTGAGCAAGGCCGATCTGAACGGTGACCAGTACGACGACATCGTCTTCAAGGTGCAGACCGCCACCGGAGAAAACATCGTCAGGGCCGCGCTCGGCAGCGCCGACGGACCGGTCATCCAGGCCGGCGAAGGCAGCTCGATTTCCGTCTACGGCGCCCAGCAGCCGGCCCCGGGAGACTTCAACGGTGACGGTGACCAGGACGTAGCGATCCCCCAGTTCGTCGATGACGGATTCCAGGTTGGTCTCGGCGACGGCAGCGGCAGGCTGGCTCTCGACTTCGCCGGACCGTTCGCCCTGGCGGCAGTCGACTCGGCTGACTTCTTTCCCCAGGCAAGCGCCACCCTGGACGCCAACGGGGACGGCCGGCTCGACTTCGCGGCGGCCAGCGGCCATTCGGGTGATGCGGATCAGGCTCGCGGCGTCGCGGTCATGCTGAACAAGCCCTCCTCCGGGATCTCCGTCTCACCGACTTCGATCCACTTCGGAGATGTCCCGTTTGACGCCGAGCTGATCGCGCCGGTTCCGGTCACGATCAAATCCAACGGTGATCTCCCGCTGAACCTCGGTCAGATCGGCTTCAGCGGCCCTGCGACCGGAGGTTTCAGCCTCGACCGCGGCAACTGCCCGAACGGCAACCTCGCGTCCGGCTCGACCTGCACGCTCGAGGTCTCGATGAAGCAGAACCAGTCCGGCTACTTCAACGGCTTCCTCGACATCACCAGCGACGCGACCGGCGATCCGGTCCGGATCGAGGTGATCGGCCAGGTCGGGGAAGCCCCGCCCACTGCCAGGGGGCTTTCCCTGAAGGTGAAGTCGGCGAAGAAGGTCAAGGCCGGAAAGAAGCTGGTCGTGTCCGCGATCGTCCGCAACAGCGGCAAGGCCCGCTCGGCGCATTTCACGATCAGGGCCACCGCACCGAAGAAGATGACCGGAAGGATCAAGTTCTCGCCGCTTCGCAATCTCTCGCTCGACGGTCGCAGCTACACGACCTTCTTCTTCAAGGTTCCCGTCAAGAAGCAGGCGAAGGGCGTGCTCCGGGTCAAGGTGAGCCTGGTGGCAAAGAACCGGAAGATCGTGCGAAAGACAGGCAAGGTCAGGATCGTGAAGAAGGCGCGGCGGCGGTAGAGCCTTCGCCTGCGTTCATTTCATCCGCTTCGCCAGGCGGATCACGGCCCTGGCGTGGCGGTTGATGACCGCGCGGGGCTGAAGGCCGGGGCCGAGTTCGACCACGAAGGCGGTGGTGCCGGTTGCCTGGTGCTGCCAGGAGACGGCGCTGCCCGGATACCGGCCGTGATCACAGCTTCCCCCGGTCCCCAGGCCGGAGAGCCGGGCGTAGAGAAAGGCCCAGCGTCGCTGGCCGTCACAGGGCGCGAGGGTCCGGCCCCAGGGCTGGTGGAACCAGACCGCGAGGTCGAAGCCGACCCGGCGGCTCAGTCGCATGATCGCCCGGGTCTCGGGTTCGGAGGCCGGTCGCGGGCCCGAGTTATACCCGCCGTTCAGGCTGCCGTCCCAGCGGAAGGGAAAGTTCCGGTTGAGGTCGATCCGGCGGGCGTTTCGACGGGTGCCAAGCGCGGTGCCATCGGGGTTGGCGGTCTTCACGGTCCAGACCCCGATGCCCTTCGGCCCGCCACGCCCGGCCAGGTTCTGCCTGAGCCTGGCCACGACCCGCATCCCCTGCCGCTCGTCGCCGTGGACCGAACCGACCACCAGAACCCGGAAATCGCCCTTCGGATCACCCTGACGCCAGCTCACGATCGGCCGCCCGTCAACCGAACGGCCGATCACCTTCCGCTCGGTCGCGCCGCTCGCAACCGGGGCCGGCAGGATTGCGGCAGCCAGGGCGAGCGCGATCAGATGGCGGTGCTTCACTGGTCAAACCTATCCCCGATGACTGGGAGAATGTGGCGGTGAGCGAACTCGAAGATGACGGGCTGACCCGCTGCGCCTGGGCCAACGGCAGCCAGATGATGCGGACCTACCACGATGAGGAGTGGGGCTGCCCGATCGTCGGCGAGCAGGACATGTTCGAGCGGCTCTCGCTCGAGGCCTTCCAGGCAGGCCTCAGCTGGGCGACCATCCTGCGCAAGCGCCCCGCCTTCCGGGAGGCCTTCCGCGATTTCGATCTCGAGTACTGCGCCGACCTTACCGATGCCGACATCGAGGAGCTGATGGGCAACGAGGGGATCATCCGGGCCCGGGCCAAGATCGAAGCGACCCGGTCGAATGCGGCCGCCACGATCGCGCTGCGCGAGGAGGGCGGGCTTGAGGGCCTGATCGGTTCCTTCGTGCCCGAACGGATGCCCGAACCGGCGAACCAGTCGGAGGTTCCGACCAGCTCGCCCGAGTCGACCAACCTCGCCAGGGAGCTCCGCGCTCATGGCTTCAGGTTCGTCGGCCCGACCAACATGTACGCGCTGATGGAGGCGAGCGGCCTGGTCAACACCCATCTGACCAGCTGCTTCCGGCGCGATCAGGTCTAGCCGGGCCCCGCGACCGGTCGCCAGCGTGGCGAGACCTCGCCGACCTTGTCGGGCGGCACCATCTGCCGGGCCGAATGCTTCTGGAGCAGGTACATCAGGACGATCACCGCGATCGAGACGAAGTTGGTCATTCGGGCGATCGACCCGTCGACGTGGTGGCTGAGGACGATCACGTCGTTGGTGCTGTGGGCGGCCATCGCCAGCACCCAGGCCCCGACTGCCGCCGCAGTGAAGATCGACTTCCTGTGCCAGGCGGCCTGCCAGGCGACCGCCGCCACGAATCCGGTCAGCAGCGGATGCATGATCTCCAGGACCGGACGCATCGGCTGGTAGATCTCGGGCTGGACCGCGTATTCGGTGCCTTCCATCACCGCCACCGTCGCGGCCGAGACCAGCACCAGCAGGTAACCCTGACGGGGCAGCCGGAACCTGCCCCGGAACCAGAGGATCACCGGCAGCAGCAGCTTGCCCGTTTCTTCGGCCGGCCCGTCCAGCACCGACCAGCCCGGATCATCCTTGAGGTTGTCGCCAAAGACGCGCGGGAGGAAGAACTCCACCGCGAAGGCCAGCGCGAAGGCCAGGACGCCCGAAGCGATGCCCCACTTGACGATTTCCCGGCGCGTTTCGGCCGGGATCCGGTCGAAACCGACCCGGCGGCCAATGAATCTCAGGAAGGCGACCATCGTCACGAAGGTCGCCGCCGCAGCCAGGGGCACGGCCAGGATCTGGATGCCGCCGACCAAATCGGCCTTGCGGTCGGTACCCCACAACGCCGCCGCGCCGGCAAGGGTCAGGATCAGGACCAGCAGGAGCTTCCAGTTGCCGTTCCGGACGAAGCCCCAGAAGTGCCTCCGGTAGGTAGCGAGACTTGAACCGACCGGAGCGGTCCTGACCTCGTCGGTCCAGACTTCGCCGTCCCAGTGGCGCTCGACGGTCGTGTCCCGATCGCGGCCCGGGACGGGGTACCAGCCAGGTGCGGGAAGGCTCTTCGCGGAAGAGTCGGCAGCCATCCCACGGTAGCTACCCCGGAACCAGCGGATCAATCAGCAGCAGCCAGCCGTCGATCCCGATCGGTGCCGTCGGAGCGCCGATGTGAATCGGTCGCGATCCGCTCATCGTCTGCGGCGATCGGCTCAGGTTTCCAGCCCGGACCCTTGAAGGCGTAGCCGAACCGGTCCCGCCAGCTGTCGGCGGCCCGCACGTCACGCCAGATGTTCATGTATTCGCCGTAGGCGACCTTGACCGGATGGAACGTCTTGATGTTTTTGGTCAGGCCGTAGCGAACCCGTTCTTCCTCCGGTTCGAAGCTGCCGAACATGCGGTCCCAGATGATCAGGATTCCGCCGTAGTTCTTGTCGAGGTACTGCTCCTGGGAGCCGTGGTGGACCCGGTGGTGGCTGGGCGTGTTGAAGATGAACTCGATCGGCCGGGGCAGCCGGTCGATCGCCTCGGTGTGGAGCAGGAACTGGTAGAGCAGGCTCCATGAAAACGCGAGGTAGATCATCCACGGCGGGAAAAGCAGGGCCGAAGGCATCCAGAAGAAGATCGAGCTGAACGGCGACCAGTCCTGACGAAGCGCGGTCGAGAAGTTGTAATGCTCGGAGGAGTGGTGAACCACATGCATCGCCCAGAAGAGCCGGATGCGGTGGTGGCTGCGGTGGAAGCAGTAGTAGGCGAGATCGTCGGCGAAGAAGAGCAGCACCCAGGTCCACCAGTCCGAAGGTGAAAGCTGGATCGGGCTGACTTCGTAGATCGCGGCGTAGATGACGAGAACGACCAGCTTCCAGGCGCCGGCGATGAACAGGTGGCCGACCCCCATGCTGAGACTGGTGGCCGTGTCCTTCGCTTCGAAGCCGATCGGCGCGTCCGGGTTTGCGGCCTGCGCTTCTCCGTGCTCATGCGCCGCGTGGCGCAGGGTCAGGTACTCCAGACCCATCGCAAGGAAGAAGAACGGGATCGCGTAAAGAATCAGATCGCCCATTGCCGAACTGGTTATACCAGTTCACCCAGACGGTTGCAAGGGGCGGATCGGCCGCAGCCGGGATCCGGTTCAGGCGACGCGGTCGATGTCGCTGCGCAGCATGTGGCCAGCGACCTCGGCCGCCGTCTCGGGGTCGCCGGCGCCGATCGCGTTGCCGAGCCGGGTGATGATCCGGGGGTCGGCCGGGCGGATCCGGTCGGCCACGTCTCCGAAGGTGAGCATCGCCTTGAGCAGCGAGTTGAGTGAAAGCCGGTAGGCGATATTGCCGGACCCGGCGACGATCGCCAGCCAGAAGGCGGCGAAGGCTTCATCGAGCCCTGCCTCGTCTCCGGTTCCGATCATTGCGGCGGCGCTTTCGCCCAGTTGTTCGACCTGATCGCGTTCCGACTGGCTCGCACGGCTGGCGCAGAGCCTCGCCGCGTCAACCCCGATCGAGGCTCTCATCTCGACCACGGACCTGACGATCTCGGCCGGTGGTTCGAGCGGGTCGCCACCGAGGTCGAGCAGAACCTCGAGCCCGCCGGCGTCACGCCAGTCCAGCACCCTGGTCGCACCGCCGTGGGTGATCCTGATCAGCCCGGCTGCCTGGAGACCCTTGAGCGCCTCGCGAACGGCATGGCGATTCACGCCGAAGTCTTCGGCGAGGACCCGCTCGGACGGGATGCGATCCCCGGGCGCAAGTTCACCCTCGACGATCTGGCGGCGCAGCTCGTCGTGGACGCGACGGGAAACGGTCTCTGTGCCGGAACCGGGCATTGCAGGAGGTTTTACCATCTCCCTATGGCCCGATTGAGACTGCTGTTCACCGGTGCGCTCCTCGCGTTCGGTCTTCAGACCCTGATTCGCAGGCTGCTGCTGACGCAATTCCGGCGGAGCGTGGAGGCCCTCAACCAGGGGGACTACGGCCCGCTGCTGGACGGTTTCGCCGATGACGCCGTGCTTCATTTCAATGACGCGCCACATCGCTGGGCCGGCGAGCATCGGGGGCGCGATCAGATCGAGACCTTCCTCAAGGATTTCGTAGCGGCCGGGCTCCAGGGAGAAATTCTCGACCTGTGGACTTCCGGCCCACCCTGGGCGATGACCGCCGTGGCCCGCTTTGACGACCGATCGACCGGACCGGACGGTCAGGAGCTCTACTCGAACCAGACCATGATCATGGTCCGGACCAGATGGGGCAAGGTGACTGAGCAGCGCGACTTCTACGTTGACACGACCAGCATGATCGATTTCGACCGCAGGCTGACCGAGCTGGGAATCCTGCCGGTCGCCGACGGCTGAGATGCTTCCGGCATGACCCCCGGGTTCACCCCCTTCCATCACGGCGGATCGGGACCGCCGCTGGTCCTGATCCACGGTTTCACCGACACCTGGCGAACCTGGGATCTGGTCATCCCCCGGCTTGAACGCGACTTCGAGGTGCTGGCGGTGACCATGCCCGGGCATGCCGGAGGCCCGGCGATCGAAGGGAAGCTCACCGTCGACACCCTCCCGTCGGGAATCGAAGCCGCGATGGAAGCAGCCGGCTTCACTCATGCGCACCTGGCCGGAAACTCGCTCGGCGGCTGGGTCGCCCTGCAGCTCGCGGCGCGCGGTCGCGCGCTTTCGGTCACCGGCCTCGCCCCGGCCGGGGGCTGGTCGGCGGAGTTCCAGAACCAGTGGGCGCTCGATTACTTCATCACCCAGCAGGACCTGGTCAAGAAGGCGGCCCCCTACGCCGATCAGATCGCGTCGACCCCGGAAGGCCGGCGCCAGGCGACCCGCTTCATCGTCTCCGACATCGGCCTGATCACGCCGGAAATGGTGGTTCACCAGTTGATCGGAGCCGCCAGCTGCCCGGCCGCGATGCCGATGGTCGAACTGGCCCGCGAACAGGGCTTCGAGCTGGACGCGGAGCAGATCGAGTGCCCGGTGCGGTTCGTCTGGGGCACGGCTGACCTGCTGCTTCGCTGGCCGGAGACAGCGGTCCGCTTTCGCGAGGAGTGGCTGCCGGCGGCCGAGTTCATCGAACTCGACGGGATCGGCCACTGCCCCCAGCTGGAGGTGCCGGCCGAGGTCGCCGAGCTGATCGCCGGGACCGCCCGCCTGGCCTGAGCCGCGCGTCGGTCGTTCAGGGCCGGCGACCGAAGAGCACGGCGAAGCCGTGGTCCTTGAAGAGACAGTCGACGTCGGTGAAACCGATCTCTTCGAGCCATCCAAGCTGGGTCGAAAGCGGGGTCAGGTGGTCGTGGCTCATGCGTTCGACGGTGTCGGCCCATTCGGATTCGGTCAGGCCCTTCTCGAAGGCCTGGCGGCGGTGCCATTTTGCGTAGTGCTGCTGCAGGGCCGGGGTCTCGCCGAGGACGTGCTCGGCGTTGACGAAGATGCCGCCCGGTCTCAACTCCCCGAAAACCGCCTCGTAGACCGACCGCTTTCCCTCGTCGGTCAGGTGGTGAATGGCGAGGGCCGAGATCACCGCGTCAAAGGGCCCGGCCGGGATTCCCTCGTACATGTCCCCGGTCAGCACCCGGACCGCTTCTCCCAGGCTTTCCTTCGCCTGTTCCAGCATCCGCGGGGAAAAGTCAAAGAGCGTGAACGCCGCATCCGGCCAGGCTTCCGCGACCACCGCGGAGAGCATTCCGGTTCCCGCGCCGAGGTCGAGGATCCTGAGCGGCTGGCCCTCCCTCCCGGTTTCGGGTTCGGCCAGTCCGATCGCTTCCGGCACCATCCCGTAGAAGCGCTCCATCTGGGGAATCAGCTTCTCCCTTGGGCCGCGATAGGTCGCGGCCTGCTTCTCGAAAACCGAGGTCGCCCTGGCCATGGGTCTGATCCTAGATCCTCGACCGGGTCAGTCCCCTTCTTCCACCAGGGGGACGAAGGCGACGGCAACCATGCGCTCGCGGGAGAGCCGGCCTTCCCGCCTTCGCCAGAGCTCCAGCCACTGATGTCGGCGCCCGACCGGCACCACCATCCGCCCGCCCTCGGCGAGTTGCCCCGGGAGCGCCTCCGGCACCTCGCCCCGAACTGCCGCGGCCACGTTGATCGCGTCAAAAGGCGCTTCCCCCGGGCAGCCGACCGACCCGTCACCGCAGATCATCTCCACGTTCACGACGCCGGCCGCAGCCAGGGACCGGCGAGCCGCTTCGACGAGTTCCGGCTGGCGCTCGATTGAGATCACCCGGCGGGCGAGCCTCGCCAGCACCGCTGCGTGATAGCCCGAGCCACCGCCCACGTCGAGGACGAGGTCGTCCTCACTCAGCTCGAGCAGCTCGCACATCGTCGCCACGACCAGTGGCTGGGAGATCGTCTGGCCCCGGCCGATCGGCAACGGGCGGTTCTCCCAGGCAAACCGGCGCTGGTCCTCCGGAACGAAGAGATCGCGGGGAACAGCGGCGATCGCGTCGAGGACCCTGCGGTCCCCGACCTCGACCGCCAGCTGTTCGATCAGCCGATCCCGCTCAGTACCCGCGACTTTCTGCCTTCGCTCCCCCGCCGAATCGCTTCACCTTGAGCCCCGGTGACTTCTTCTGCTGGTTGGGGCAGAAGCGATCCAGCGACCAGCCCTTCTTCGAGAAGAGCTTTGTCTGGTCGGCGTAATGCTTCGACTTCGGGTTCTCCGACTGCGAGTAGGTCAGGATCATGCTCGCCCGCGGGCACTTCGAACCGTCCAGCCGAACCGCCTGGATGAAGCTGGAGCCGTCGCTGACCTCGGTGATGCCCTTGCCCGGAATCCAGGGGCCCCAGATCGTGTTGAAGGAACCGTAGGGCTCGTAATCCCCACCGTGGATCGGGATCTTCACCCCGTTGCGGGTCACCGTCTGGTACTTGCGGCGGGTCGCGGTCAGCGGGATGCCCTGATCCTGGAACTCGGTGATCGTGTCGGCCAATGCGATCGGCAGCGCCGAATTGAGCGTGTTCAGCCCGTTCGGGGTGGCGATCGGATCGGCGATGTCGAAGGGATTCGCGTAGACCGGGTCCGTGCTGTTGGAGTAGAGCCGGCCGGCGAACCTCTGGAAGAACAGACCGCCCTTCGAGTCGAGGTTGTTGCGGCCGTCCCATGCCTCGAGCGCGTCGCAGGCACTTGCCGTCGACACCGGCCCGCCGCTCCCGACCACCGACGGGTTGGCGTTGCAGTAATCGATCACCGGGTCGAGCAGAAGCTCCGCGCTCATCACCCGGTCGTTGAACTCCATTGCCTTGAGCGAGGCGAGGGTGAACCTGCCGTCGCCCGCGAGCTTCTCGCCGACCATCTTGTGGCCGAGCCGGGTCCGCTCGGACTGGGCGATCCCTTCCTGACCGATGATCAGGGGGAAGCCGTCGAGGGTGTGTTTGGAGTTGGTGAACCAGTAGGAGTCGTTCGAGTTCTCCGTGTAGTCGGAGCGCACCTGATACGGCATCTGGCTGGGCGGCAGGATTCCGGGACCGGCCGCACCGGGCGCCTTCTTGCTCATGTCGCAGTTCGAATCCGAACCTTCGAAGATCGGCACCCGGTAGGACGGCCAGGTCACGATGCCGAGGCCGACGTTGCAATCGGCGACTCGTTCATCCGTGACGTTCGGCACCGCGCCGATGTCCGCGTAAAGCGCCCGGCCCTTCGAATCGGAAGCGATCGTGTTGACCCAGGGGATGCCCTGGTACTTCTTCAGGATCTTCAGGACCTCGGGCACGCTCCGGGCCTGGTTCATCGAGTAGAAGTGGTTGATCATCCGGAAGTTGCCGGTGTTCGCGTCATAGAGCGAGTAGCCGTAATCCGTCGCCCAGCCGAACAGGTTGCTGCCCTGGAGCTGGTTGGTCATGTAGCCGTGCTCGGTCGAATAGAGGGTCCTGGTGTGAACCATCCCGTCCTTGTCCTTGACCCTGACCGTGGTCGCCTTCATCGGCTTCGACTGGCCGTCAACGATGTAGCGGGTCGGGTCGGTCGGGTCGAGCGCCTCCCGGAAGAGGATGAAACGGCGGGCGGTCGAAACCGTGTGGCTCCAGGCCATGGTGCGGGTGTGGCCGATCAGGATCACCGGCACCCCGAGCAGGCTGGCCCCGGAAACGTTGAGCCGGCCGGGGATGGTCAGCTGCGACTCGAAGAAGCGCTGGGCACCATGCCAGGGGAAGTGCGGGTTGCCGAGCAGAAGGCCGCCGCCACCCTTGACCGAGTTCTTGCCCAGGGCGACCGCGTTCGAGCCGAGACCGCCGGTGAAGTTGCCGAAGCCCTTCGGGAAATCACTGGTGGTGATGTCGGCGGGATTGACTTCATCGGCCGGGGCGGAGCCGTTCTTCCTCGTCATCGCCAAGGGCGGCTGGGCCTCGGCGATGCCGGCCATCGAGGGGTCGGTCGAGCCGTAACCGAGCAGTTGGTAGAAGCGCATGTAGACGTCGAGCACCGAGATCGGCTTGACCCAGGCCTTGCCGCGGCAACGCGGGTCGGGCAGCTTCCCTACCCCGGTCTTCCTGAGGTAGGCGTTGTAACCGGCGGCGTATCCCCTGACCGCCTGCTTGACGTCGGGCAGCGGCCCGTTCGGCGGCTTCAGGTTGATCATCTTCTGGACGGTGCCCTCCTTCCTCACCCGCTTCCAGAAGAAATCCGAGTCGAGGTTCGTAACGCCATTCGGGGCGTTGACGTCGCCGCCGAAGTAGAGCGACCGCTCGCCCCGAACCGTGGTGTAGGTGTCAGCTAGCGTGCATAGCTGCTCGCTGGCGATCGCCCAGCCGTAGCCGTAGCCGAGCCCGTAGGGGTTGTCGGCGAGGATCCGCGGGATCCCGTACTGGGTGGTGCGGATCGTGACCCGCGGCGGCTTCTTCGCCGCGTCGGCCCGGCCCGCCAGCGGCATGGCGAAAAGGAGCATCAGTACCGCGCCAAGCCCGAACAGAACCCCGAACAAACGGCCCAGGGGACGCATTGCCCCGGACGAAGACACCTGCATCATTGACTCTCCTTCGGTTGTTTCCCTCGCGAAAAGACTAACTGCAGTCGGTCCGGTCTGTGCGGACCCCGGCGAGAGCCCGCCCTCCCGTTTGAAGCCCTGAATGGCTGGGGGCGGCTCCGTTCGGACTAGAGTTGGATCATGGAGAGCTCAGCGCAGGATCAAACTTTGAAACCGGCCGAACACATGACCGGCGAGTGCATGTGCGGCAAGGTGAAGTTCGAGGTCGACCAGCCCCTGATCGGGGCGGCCCTCTGCTACTGCAAACGCTGCCAGCGCCGCACCGGATCGGGCGTCTCGGCCACCGGACTGACCCAGCCGGGCTCGTTCCGGATCACTGAAGGCGAGGATTCCGTCACGAGTTACGAGCCCGGCGACGGCGGCTTCAACAAGTACTTCTGCCGCAACTGCAGCGGCCAGCTTTTCACCTCGCATCCCGACAACCCGGAGATCCTCGCGGTCCGGCTTGGCGCCCTCAACGAGGACCCGGGCATCCGCCCCGCTGCCCACCAATTCACCGCCTATGCCGCGCCCTGGTTCCCGGTGCCGGATGACGGCCTGCCCAAATTCCCCGAAAGACTCGACTGGACCCAGGTTCTCGGGCAACAGTAAGCAGAGCCCCTCCCAGCGATTACTTCCTTCGGGTGGGAGGGGCCGGTTTCCATGGGAGGTCCGGCGCAGTCCGGACCGACTGCAGTCAGGTTCGGTCGGCGAGCAGTCGATCGAGCTTCGCGTAGCCCTCGTCCATGCCCTTCTCCATGCCCGACTGAAGCATGCCGTCGCGGTACTCCCTAGCCTCGAATGTAGTGAGGGTCACCAGTCTGGTCCGGCCGCCTTCGCAGGGGATCAGTTCGAGCCGGTCGATCGAAGGCGGCGGCTGGGGCTCCATCACGAAATTGAAGGTCTGGGAAAGCTTCCGCGGCTCCTCGATCTCGAGGAACTCGCCGAAGAAGACGTATTCCGCGCCGGACTCCGGGTCCTTGTGGACGTACCGGTATTTGCCGCCCGGGCGCACGTCGTACTCCTCCACCGTCATCTCCAGCCGATCGGGCCCCACCCACTGGGCGAGCAGTTCGGGATCGGTCCAGAAGTCGAAGATGACTTCCGGTGGCGCGTCGAAGATCCGCTCAGTCCGGATCTCGGTGTCGCTCGGGGTGGTGACCAGGGTCTTGTGCATTTCGGTCAATTCACTCATTTCTCCTGCTCCTTCTTTTGCTCTTTCTTCTCTTCGATCGCTTCTTCCAGCCGGTTCAGCTGCTGGTGACGGCGACGACGGAACTCGTCGAGCCAGAACGCGGCCTCGTCAAAGCCTTCGGTCGCCAGCTCGCACCAGCGGGTCCTTCCCCGCTTCTCGGTCCGGACCAGCCCTGCCTCCTCGAGGATCCGGATGTGTTTCTTCATCCCGGTCAGGGTCATCCCGGCTGGCCCGGCAAGCTCGGAAATGGAGGCCCCGCCCTCGCCCAGCCGGTCGAGAACCGCCAGCCGAACGGGATCGGCCAGGGCCGCAAAAGCCCGCTCCGCCGAACCCGCTCGCTCATCTAGATACTGAACCATACGGTTCACTATAACACACCCCATTCCCAAAGCCCGATTTTCGCCAAATACCGCACCCAACTCCGACCTCGTCTCAACCCCCAAAGACCGAGATCGCGTCCGTCGGCGCTATCCGCCGACAAACCGCATCTCGCGAAATGCCACCGCCACAAACCCCGAGCGGGTCGTGCACAGGGACCTCCAGCCGTTCGCTGGCAAGGAGACAGGCCGGAAATGACCGCGATAGTACGCGGGTACATGAGCTGTCGTTTCCGGCCGACGACGAAGCCAGCGGACGGCTGGTGGTTCCTGGGCGCGTTGCCCGGGCCCCGGGGGCGTTAGCGGGTGTAAGTGATCTGCCGCCGCTTCTCCTGGCGGCGCGCATTCTTCGAGTAGGGGTCGAGTTCGACCGGGGCGCTGGCGATCGCCTGGGTCCGGAGGTCGGACCAGGTGAGGCCTTCGCGGACCAGGGCCGGCACTCCGAGCGCGGCGGCGGTCGCCATTTCAACTGCCTGGAGGATCACGCCGTAGGCGAGCGCGTCGGCGGTCGAGACGCCCCAGCCCTTGTGCAGGACGAAGATCACGGCGAGCTGGAAGACGCCGATGTTCGACGGGGTGGCCGGGACGATCGCGGTCACGTTGACGGCGAGGAGCACGGCCGCGGCGGCGGCGAGCCCGGCCTGGCTTTCGAGGCCGAGGGCGAACATCAGGGCCCAGCAGGAGAGCATCTGGATGACCCAGGCAAAGAGCTGGAGGGCAACGGCCGGACCGCCGTTGCGGGGGTGCCGGAACACGGTCAGGCCGCGGCGGACCTGGAGCATCACCGAGTGGATGGCGGACCCGATCCGGGCCAGCCGGCCCTTGCCGTTCTGGGCGCCGAGCAGGGTCGGTGCGGCGATCACCGCCAGGAGCAGGGCGGCCGGAATCATGCTGTAGAGCAGGATCTGTTTGGTCGCGCCGTGGAAGACGTCGTCCATCGAGGTCAGCACGAAGGCGCCGAGCAAGAGGATCGCGAGGATGTTCAGCATCGTCTGCGAGACGATCGTCCCGATCACCACGGGCAGGGTGTCCTTGGCCCGGCCGGTGTGGCGGGCCAGGCTGATCGCCCTCGCGGGTTCGCCCAGACGGGCGGGCAAGGTCGCGGACATCAGCACCCCGATCATCGTGGCGGAAGCGAAGTCACGGCGCTTGAGGCCGGAATGCGGCATCGCCGAACGCGCGATGAAGAACCACGACCAGGCGCGGAAGAAGAGCGAGGATGCCATCAGGGCAAGCGCGATGAGAACCCAGGAGATGTCGGAATCGACCAGCTTGTCGGCGACCTGATCGACACCGATCTTCTGTGCGGCGATCGCGGTGAGGCCAAGTCCGAACAGTGCCATCGCCGCAAGACCGGCCTTGCGCAGCCAGGACTTGCCGCCGCCGGAAGGCCCGGATGCGGGGACGGGATCGAGCGAGGGCAGTTTGACGGCCGGAGCCCAGGGCAGCCCGTCGGAAGGTGCGATGCCGATCCGGCGCCGGACCCGGTCGACCGTGTCCTCTGGTTCGGGAACCTCGATCGCCCGTTCGTACACATCCATCACCTGGTCGGCGACGTTGGACCAGGCGTAGCGCTGGGCGCTTTCGCGGGCGGCCTCGCCCATCTCGGCCAGACGCTCCGGCTCGTGGTGGGCCCACTGGAGTTCCTCGGCCAGGGCCTGCGGATCGGCGGGCGGGACGAGGATGCCGTCATGGTTGTGAGTGACCACGTCGCTGTAGCCGGCGATGCCGGAAGCGATCACCGGCGTGCCGACGGCAAAGGCCTCGGTCAGGATCATGCCGAAGGACTCGCCGGAAAGCGAGGGAGCGACCAGCACATCGGCGTCGTGCAGCTGCTGCCAGAGCTCTTCGTTGGAAACCCGGCCGTGCAGATCGAGGTGGTCGGCCAGTTCGGGGTGGGCGAGGATGCGCTGGACGTCCTCGGGACCGGCTCCAACCACTGAAAGCCGGGCCGGAACATGGTCGACCAGGGCCGAAAAGGCGCGCAGCAGGACCGGCAGGCCCTTGCGTTCATCCGGCCGGCCAACGAAGAGGGCCCGCAGGTGGTCGGTCTCCGGTTTGGGCCCGTCCGGGGCCGCGTCGACGTCCACACCGTTGGGGACGATCGTGTAGTTGCCGCCGTACCAACGCCGACCGGTCCAGGCGGCGGCCTGCGAAACGGCGATTCGGGCCGAGAGCCGGTTCAGGGTGCGGCGGGCGCCGACCGCGTTGGCCAGATAGTTCGGCACCGGCTTGGTCGAGTAGGCGTGGAAGGTGCCGACCACCGGAACGTCGCTGGACAAGCATGTGTCCCAGCCGTTGGCCGGCGTGGTCGGCTCGTGCAGATGGACCACGTCAAAGTTGCCTTCTTCGATCGCCCGGCGGGTCTGCGTCACGCCCGAGGGGAAGACCGGAATGTTCGAAACGGCCCCGTTCGCGTTGACGCCGAAGGTGCGGCCGACCGGGATCAGGTAATCGGGAATCTCGCGGTCTTCGGCCGGGGCACGATGAAGAACCTTCGAGAGGCGGTCGGGTGGATCGAAGGGCGCGATGACGCGGACGTAGTGGCCTCGGGAGATGTACTCCTCCGCCAGCGACTGGACATGCCGGTTAACGCCGCCCTGATAGGTCCACGAATACGGTGTGACGAGGGCGATTCGCACGATAGAACAGGATAGTGAAGGTGGCGGCTTTCCGAGGGACGGTTAACCCGATTCTGGGTGGTAATTCGACGTCGTCCACGCAAATCCCGCTACCAGCGCCAGATAAAGCGTTCCGACCTGGATGAAGAGGGCGCCGGAATCGTTGGTCAGCGCACCGATCAGGGAGCCCGCGGCGGCGGCCGCAAAGCCGGCTTTCATCATCGGCGAATCCTCAAACCAGGCGAGCACTATCTCCCGCTTCCAGATACCGATCGCGATCACCGCCAGCGCGGCCAGGGTCACCGGGATCCGCGAGACCTTGGTGAAGCTTTCCAGGGTGGCGTCGAGCCGGTGGCCGACCACCTCGAAAAACGACCCTCCGGACCCGCCCAGCACCGACCTCACGAAGTGGGTCTCGCTGCCGCTCACGATGTCCGCCAGTGCGACCAGCAGGAGCGCGGCGAAAGCCGCGGCGAGGCCCGCCCATGCCAGTTTCGGGCGGCCGACGGCGAAGGCGGCGCCAACCCCCGCCGCCACCGGGAAGACGATCGCCGCACCGACGTCGGCGCCGAACCGGCCGGCCGCGAAGACGACCGTGGCCACCACCCCGGCCACGAGAAAGCTGATCGCGGCGCGACGGCCCCCGGCCCGGGCCCTGGTCAGGGCCGCTCCGGTGCCGATCGAGGTGAGGATCATCAGGGTCGATTCGAGTTCGTTGCCGATCCCGTAGAAGCGTGCACCAAGTCCGGGATTGGGGCCGATCACCGCCCTGGGGGTCAGTGCCGATCCGGCCAGCATGTCGATCCCGTAGGGGATCACGGTGAGGCCGCAGGCCAGGGCGAGGGACTGCCAGCCGGGAGCGATTCGCATAAGCAGGGCCGCGATCAGGACCGGCAGCAGGGTCGCGATCGCCCTTTCGATCGCCAGCGTCGGCTCGAGCGCCGCGGTCAGGAGCAGCACGACCGGCAGCAGAACGGTGGCGAGGCAGAGCAGCTGGAGCGCCGGCCTCGAGTAAAGGCCGCGACTTCCGAACGAGACCAGGGCCGCCAGCCCGATCCAGAGCAGCAGCGGAATCGCGAGCGCCGCGCCGCGCCGTTTGCCGACCTCCTCGTAGCGGCTTTCGAGATCGGCCAGCCGGTCGATGTCCAGCTCGCCCCCCGACTCGATCGGCAATCCGGTCATCGCCTTGGGGGCCTTGATGTCGAAGTGCCGCAGGATCGTCGGGGCGATGTCGGTCGAGAGCACATATCCGTCGGTCCTCGTACTCGGTGACCTGAGTTCACCGTCCATGCCCGGGCCGGCGATGGCGATCGAAAGCTGATCGCCGGAGTCGGCCGGGGGGCGCTCGATGAATATCTGCATGTCCCGCGGATTTCGGTTTGCGGCGGCTTCGAAGGCAGAATCGAGCGGCATCGAAAGGACGGTGACCGGGTCCGGGCAGCCGCGGATCGCCGACTTCGCCCCCGGGGAATCGGCGTTGAGCATCGAAGCTGGGCCACCGCAGGCCTGCGGGGCGCGGGCGACCCCCCCGTCACGGCGGGCCACCGCCAGCGCGGCTGCTCCGGCCGAGTCGGCAGCCACGGCGTCGAGGTCGTTCTGGCTGAGGACGGTGGCCATCAGCCCCGGAATTACCTTGCTGTCCGTGCTTCTGGCCCGTTTCAGAACTTTTTCCCATCCGTGCGCGAATTCTCCACCTGGATACACGCGGTCTAACGGTGTGTCATACGAGGAGTCAAACGCCCTCGCTCCCTGGGAGACGTCAATCCATGTCTGCTGGGCGGGGACGTCGCCCAGACCCGGATTCATCAGGCCGATCGCCGCGTTGTCGAGCCCGGACAGGTCGGCGGGCGAGGTTCCGGGGGGCAGAACGATGATCGTCACCTGGCCGCGATGGCCGGTCGCGGCGTCGGCGACCTGGAGATCATCGGCCCCGGCCGCGCCGACCCGGACGAGCGAAAACACAAGGCCGAGCAGCAGACCGAAGGTGACCGCGCGGGTGCGCGAAAGGACCCGTCGGACTTCGGAATTCGCCGGTCCGGTGGCCCTCCCCGGTATCTTCAGAAACGGCATGGCAACGGAAACGATAGGTCCTGAAGCCCCCGTTCTACCCGACGTCCAGCACGCGCAGGTCGGTGAGGTCGAAATCGCCTTTGATGTTCACGGCGATCCGAACGACCCCGTGTTGCTTGTAATTCCCGGCCTCGGCACCCAGATGGTCTACTGGGACATGCCCCTGGTCGAAATGCTGACCGACCGCGGTTTCCGCGTAGTCCGGATTGACAACCGGGACAACGGCGCTTCGACGGTGCTTCACCACAAGGGCAAACCCGCCCTGCCGGCGATGATGTTCGGGATCCCCCGCGACCTCGCCTACACGCTCAACGACATGGCGAACGATGCGGCCGGCGTGCTCGACCACCTCGGGGTCGATGCCGCCCACGTGATCGGTTACTCGATGGGCGGCATGATCTCCCAGACCATGGCGATCGACCATCCGGATCGGGTCCTTTCACTGACCTCGATGATGTCCCGGACCGGTGCGCGGCTCGACGCGTTCCCTGGCGTGAAGGAACTGGCCGCCCTGATGCGGACCCGCCCGACCGACAGCCTGGACAGTTACCTGACCGGCATGGAAGCGCTCGCGGCAATCATCGGTTCGCCTGATTTCCCGACCAACAAGGAACGGCTTCGGGATATCGCCACAGTCGCCTATCACCGGGGGATTCACCTCGAGGGAACGGCGCGGCAGCTCCACGCCATCAACTGTCAGCCGAAGCGGGACCGGGCCCTGAGCCGGCTCGACATCCCCACGGTCGTCCTTCACGGCTCCGCCGACAAGCTGGTCTTCCCGCGCGGCGGCCGGGCCACCGCCCGCGCCATTCCCGGCGCGGAGCTCCGGATCTACGAAGGAATGGGCCACGACATCCCCGAGCAGCTCTGGCCCCGCTTCGTCGAGGAGATCGACCTGGTCGCCCGGCGAGCCGGCAAGTAGCCGGGGTCACGATCGCGGTGGCAGGGATTCCTTATGCTGGATGACCGCATGAGTAACCCAGGAACCCCCGAAAACCCGCTTCGGGTAGCGATCATCGGCGCCGGACCATCCGGCTTCTACGCTGCCGACCAGATCATCAAAGATCCCGAGACCCACGCCCAGGTGGATCTCTTTGACCGCCTGCCCACCCCCTACGGGCTGGTGCGCGGCGGTGTCGCCCCGGACCATCCGAAGATCAAGTCGGTGACCCGGGTCTACGAGAAGACCGCTGCCAAGGAGGGGTTCCGCTTCTTCGGCAACGTCGAGGTCGGCCGCGACCTGAACGTCGAGGATTTCGAGCAGCACTACCACGCGATCATCTACACCTTCGGGGCCGAAGCGGACCGTGAGCTCGGCATCCCCGGCGAGGATCTGCCCGGCAGCTATGCCGCCACTGCCTTCGTCGGCTGGTACAACGCCCACCCCGATTACGCCGACCGGAACTTCAAGCTGGACCAGGCGAAACGGGCGGTCGTGATCGGCAACGGCAACGTCGCCCTCGATGTGGCCCGCATGCTCGCCCTCGATGACGCCGAGCTGCGAAAGACCGACATCGCCGACCATGCGATCGAGTTGCTCGACGCATCGACGATCGAGGAAATCGTCGTGCTCGGCCGGCGCGGCCCGGCCCAGGCTGCCTACACCAACCCCGAGGTCAAGGAGCTCGGCGAGCTCGAGCAGGCGGATGTGATCGTAAGTCCGGAGGAGATCGAGCTCGACCCGGCCAGCAAGGCGTGGATCGAGTCGGACGAGGCCGACAAGACCGCCCGGGTCAACGTCGAGATCGTTCAGGAGTACGCCACGCGCCAGCCCACCGGCAAGCCGAAGAAGGTCGCGCTCCGCTTTCTCTCCTCGCCGGTCGAAATCAAGGGTGGCGACAGGGTCGAAAGCATCGTGATCGGCCGCAACGAGCTGGTCGATGTCGACGGCAATCTCAAAGCCCGCGACACCGGCGAGCGCGAGGAACTGGCTTGTGACCTGATCCTGCGCTCGGTCGGATACACCGGGGTCCCGCTGCGGGGGGTTCCCTTCGACGAACGGCGGGGCACGATCCTCAACGAGGACGGACGGGTGCTCGAAAGCCACGGCGGGGATCACCGCACCGGCCACTACACGGCCGGCTGGATCAAGCGTGGCCCCTCCGGCGTGATCGGCACCAACAAGAAATGCGCCACCGAAACCGTGGCCCATGTCTTCGAGGACGTTGCCGCCGGCAGACTCCTCGATCCCGCGAGCCCGGATCCGAATTCGATCGAGGAGCTCCTCAGGGAGCGCGGAACCCACTACGTGAGTTTCAGCGGCTGGGAGAAGATCGACGCGGCCGAGGTCGGCAAGGGTGAACCGCATGGCCGGCCCCGGGTCAAGTTCGTACGGATCGATGAGATGCTCGAAACCGCGGCCGAGCAGGCCGAAGCGGGCGCTGCCACGGGGGGCGAGTGATGGCCGCCGACCTGGCCGAGCTCAAGGGCATGATCGAGGCCGCGCTGCCCGGCTCGAGCGCCGAGGTGATCGACGAAACCGGCACCGGCGATCACCTGCGGGCCGAGGTTTCGGCACCGCAGTTCGAGGGCCAAAGCCGGATCAACCAGCACCGGATGGTCAAGGCTGCGGTTCGGGAGCGCTTCGATGACGGCACCATCCACGCCCTGACCATCAAGATCCTGGATTAGGTTCAAGATTGGTCCCCGGTTGCGGCGGACCTGCCCCCAACGGCACCGGTCCGAAGCTACTGCTGCTGCCCGCCAATGAAGGTCGACCCGACCAGGGGTACTCCCGGCCGGTAGACGAAATCTGCGTGCGAAGCGGCTTCGAGCAGGATGGCGTCGGCGCGGGCACCGGGGGCCAGTCGCCCGATGTCGGTACGGCCGAGCGCCGCGGCGCCCCCCAGGGTCGCCGCGCGGATCGCCTCCTCGATCGTCATCCCCATGTCCCTTACGGCGAGCGCAAGGCAGAATCCCATCGCGGTGGTGTTGCTGGAACCGGGGTTGGTGTTCGTTGCGATCGCGACCTCGACCCCCGCGTCGATCGCACGCCGGGCATCGGGATAGGGCTGCCTGGTCGAGAAGTCGGTGGCAGGCAGGAAGGTCGCCACGGTCGAGCCCGAGGCGAGCGCGTCGAGGTCCGCGTCTTCGAGGTAGGTGCAGTGGTCGACAGAAGCCGCTCCCATCTCGACCGCCAGCTGCACCCCCGGGCCCGGACCGAGCTGGTTTCCGTGCACGCGCAGGCCGAGGCCCGCTTCCCGGCCGGCCTCCAGCACCCGGCGTGATTGTTCACGGTCGAAGGCGCCGACCTCGCAGAACACGTCGATCCAGCGGGCGTGCGGGGCGCAGGCGGCCAGCATCTCCCCGCAAACCAGTTCGACATAGTCATCCGCCCGGTCCTCGAACCCGGCCGGGACGACATGCGCCCCGAGGAAAGTCACATCGTCGGTAAATCCGGCCGCCACCTCCAGGCACCTCAGCTCGGAGGGGATGTCGAGCCCGTAGCCTGACTTGATCTCCGTGTGGGTGATCCCGGCCCGGATCGCCTCCCGGCGACGGCGGTCGGTCAAGCCGGCGAGTTCATCCCGGCCGGCCGCGCGGGTCGCCTCCACCGTGACCCTGATCCCGCCCGCCGAGTAGGGCTCGCCGGCCATCCGGGCCGCGAACTCGCGGGAGCGGTCACCGGCAAAGACGAGATGGGTGTGGCTGTCCACGAAACCCGGCATGACGCAGCGTCCGCCGGCGTCGACGTGACGGTCCGCCTGGGCACTCCCGGCCGGTCCGATCTCCGCGACGACGCCTTCCTCGAAGGTGATCGATGCGTTCTCGACCGCGCCGAGCATGCCGCTGCCAAGCTGCGGATCGTTGGTCAAGAGCAGGCCGATGTTCTCGATCGCGAGGCTGCTCACGACTTGCCTTCCACGGCCTCGACCGAGGCCGCGAGTTCGGCCGGGACGTCGATCTGCCGGTGCCTGCCTTCGGCGACGATCGTGCGCCCGGCGACCATCACCCGCTGCACGTCCCCGGCGTTCGCGGCGAACAGCAGCGACCCGACCGGGTCCGCCGGTGCGGTGCCGGCCATGCGGACGCTGTCCAGGCCGACCGTGACCAGGTCGGCCGGGGCCCCCGGAGCAATCCGGCCCCCCTCCGCCCATCCCAGTTGCCGGTAACCCGCGGCCGAGGCGATGTCCATCAGCGGCCCGCAGCCCAACACCCCCCGCTGACCGGTCGCGAGGCGCTGGTCGAGTTCAACCGCCCGCGTTTCCTCGATCGGATCGATGACCGCGTTGGAGTCGGTGCCGATCGAGATCGAGGCTCCCGCGTCGAGCAGCCGGCGGGCCGGGCCGATGCCGTCGGCCAGGTCACGCTCGGTGGTCGGGCAGAGGCAGACGCCGCCGCCACCGAGGCGAGCGAAGTCACCCTCGTCGAGATGGGTCGCATGAACCGCGGTGAAGCGGGGCCCGGTCGCGCCGGCAGCTTCCAGGAGCGCGCTCGGTGTGGCGCCGTAAGCCGCCTGGCAGGCTTCGTTTTCCGCCGGCTGCTCGGAAACGTGCGCATGGAGCGGAGCTTCGCGAGCGGAGGCCCATTCCGCGACCCGGGCAGCCGAGCCGGGGTCGACCGCCCGGACGCTGTGTATCGCGGCGCCGACGCGGGCCATCGGAATCCCGCCGTTCTCCTGATCGCGGCTGCCTGCCACCTCGCCGGCGATCAGGTCGGCCCGCTCCGCCCAGGCATCGGCGTCGCCATCCGAGAAACGGATCTGGGCTTCATCGGGCGGCGTGTCGATGCCGCCGTGGAGGTAACAGGTATCGAGCAGGGTGATCCTGATCCCCGCCCGCCGGACCGCCTCCAGGACCGCCAGGCCCATCGCGTTGGGATCGTCGTAATGCTCGCCGCCGGGTGCGTGGTGGAGGTAATGGAACTCGCCGACCACGGTGATCCCGGCCTCCGCCATCTCGGCGAAGGTGGCCGTCGCCAGGGCCAGGTAGCGGTCCGGGTCAAGCCCGTCAAGGGCCGCGTACATCTGCCGCCGCCAGGTCCAGAAGTCACCTTGGCCGGAATGGGTGCGGCCGCGCAGGATCCGCTGGAAAGCATGCGAGTGGGCGTTGGCGAAACCGGGCACGGTGAGGCCCGGCAGGCGTTCGGCTTCCCCGGGCGGGTCCGTCCCCGGCTCGACCGAGGCGATTCTGCCGGCCTCGATCCCGATCGTGACCGACGCCGCGGCCTGCTCGCCACCCAGCCAGGCGTACTCGCACCACAGTTCGATCGCCGGGCCCGGGCTCAAGAGCCGACCCGCTCGACGAACCGGGTGATCCGCTCGACGAACTCGTCCCGCTGGTGGCGTTCGAACTCGTCCCAGGTGGCGAGACTGGCCGTATCGGTGAGCCGGTCGAGGAAAAGCCTGCCGTCGAGATGGTCGACCTCATGCTGGACGGTGCCGGCGGTCAGGCCCCTTTTGACCTCGTCGTGCTCGACCCCGTCCCGGTCCAGGTACCTCACCCTCACCTCGACGTGACGCAGGACGTTACCGCGGAGGTCCGGCACCGAGAGGCAACCCTCGTTGATCTCGACCATCTCCTCCCCGATCGGCTCGACCACCGGATTCACCATGACCAGCCGCGGGATCGGCGGCTTGTACGGATACCTCGGGTTTACTCCCTCCACTTCGGCCACCGCGACGCGCAGGTTCGAGCCGATCTGGTTGGCCGCGAGGCCGGCGCCATTCGCGGCCCGGCGGGTGTCGATCAGGTCGTCGATCAGCTGCTGGACCTCGGGTCCGGCCAGCTCCTCCGGGTCCACCGGGCGGGTCGGCTCACGGAGGACCGGATTGCCGATCACGGTTATCTCCCGGACGCTCATCCCCGCTCGCCGTCACGCATCGGGATCGCTACCCCGCGCTCGCCGGCCACTTCGAGGGCGCGGTCATAACCGGCGTCTGCATGGCGAATCACGCCCATGCCGGGATCGGCGGTGAGGACCCGTTCCAGCTTCTGTGCCGCCAGGTCCGTGCCATCGGCAACGCAGACCATGCCGGCGTGGATCGAGCGGCCGATGCCGACTCCGCCCCCGTGGTGGATGCTCACCCAGGTCGCCCCCGCGGCAGTGTTCACCATCGCGTTCAGGAGCGGCCAGTCGGCGATCGCATCGGAGCCGTCGGCCATCGATTCGGTTTCACGGTAGGGGGAAGCGACCGAACCGGAGTCGAGGTGATCACGGCCGATCACGATCGGACCCTTGACCTCGCCGGTCCGGACCATCTCGTTGAACCTCAGGCCGAGCCGGTGACGCTCTCCGTATCCGGCCCAGCAGATCCGTGATGGCAGGCCCTGGAAGGCGATCCGCTCGCCGGCCAGCCGGATCCAGCGGGCCAGCGACTCGTCGCCGGGCAGCTCCTCCAGGACCGCCCGGTCGGTTGCGGCGATGTCGGCCGGGTCGCCGGAGAGCGCGGCCCAGCGGAAGGGGCCCTTGCCTTCGCAGAACATCGGGCGGATGTAGGCCGGGACGAACCCGGGATAGTCGAAGGCCCGCTCGAACCCGCCCTCACGGGCTTCGGCCCGCAGGCTGTTTCCGTAGTCGAACACCTCGGCCCCGTCGTCGAGGAAGCCGACCATGGCCGCGCAATGGGCGGCCATCGCCTTGCGCGAGCGGTGGACGTACTCGACCGGGTCGGAGAGGCGCAGCGCGTCGGCCTCATCCGGGGTCATCAGGTTCGGGACATAGCCGACCAGGGGGTCATGGGCGCTGGTCTGGTCGGTCACGATGTCCGCCGGGAATCCGATCCGGCGCAGTTCCGGAAGGACATCCGCCGCGTTGGCGCAGAGTCCGACGCTGAGAGCCCGGCCGGCCGCCTTCGCCGACTCGCAGCGGGAGACCGCGTCCTCGAGGCTGTCGGCCTGCTCGTCCAGGTATCTGGTCTCGAGGCGCCGCCTGATGCGCTCCGGTTCGATCTCGATGCAGAGGGCGACCCCGTCGTTCATGGTCACGGCGAGCGGCTGGGCGCCGCCCATCCCGCCGAGGCCCGCGGTCACCGTGATCGTTCCCTTGAGCGAGCCGCCGAAGCGGCGGCGGGCGATCTCGGCGAAACATTCGTAGGTGCCCTGCACGATCCCCTGGCTGCCGATGTAGATCCAGGAGCCGGCGGTCATCTGCCCGTACATGGTCAGCCCCAGCTGCTCGAGCCGGCGGAATTCGTCCCAGTTGGCCCAGTCGGGCACCAGATTGGAGTTGGCGATCAGCACCCGTGGTGACCATTCGTGGGTGCGGAACACCCCGACCGGCTTGCCCGACTGGACCAGGAGAGTCTGGTCGTCGTCCAGCTTGCGCAGGCTGGCGACGATCGCGTCGAAGGCCTGCCAGGAACGGGCGGCCCGTCCCGTCCCGCCGTAGACGACCAGGTCGTCGGGACTTTCGGCGACCTCCGGGTCGAGATTGTTCATCAGCATCCGCAGGGGCGCCTCCTGCTGCCAGCCCTTGCAGCTCAGCTCGTTTCCTCGCGGAGCGCGAACAGCGCGGGCACCGGGCAGACCATCGCTCATGACAACTCTCCGATCTCTTCTTCCACCGCGGCGAGTACCTCGCCTTCGCGGACTATTCGTTCCACTGCCGCCAGTTCCGGCGACTGCCACCGGTCCGGGCCGGGCCCGGGCGCGCATTCCCGCACCGCCCGCAGCGCCGCAGCAGTCCCGGGAGCGGGTGCGAGCGGCGCCCTGAGATCCAGCCCCCTGGTGGCGCAAAGCAGTTCGACCGTGACGATCCTTTCCAGGTTCGCGACCGAGCGGCGCAGCTTCCGGGCCGCGTTCCAGGCCATCGAGACATGGTCCTCCTGCATCGCACTGGTCGGGACCGTGTCACTGGAAGCCGGAACCGCAAGCTGCCGGTTGTCGGCGACCATCGCCGCCTGCGTGTACTGGGCGATCATCATCCCCGAGTCGACCCCGGGATCGTCGGCCAGGAAAGGCGGCAGACCGTGTGACCGGTTGGCGTCGAGCAGCCGGTCGGTGCGCCGCTCGGAGATCGCCCCGGCCTGGGCTGAGGCGATGCAGAGCAGGTCGCAGGCGACGCCGAGCGGGGCGCCGTGAAAGTTGCCGCACGATTCGACCCGGCCGTCCGGGAGAACCATCGGATTGTCGATCGCCGAATCCATTTCAACCTCGGCGACCCGGCGGGCATGCGTGACCGAGTCACGGGCGGCACCGAGGACCTGGGGGGCGCAGCGCAGCGAGTAGGCGTCCTGGACCCGGGGGTCGCCTTGCCGGTGGCTCGCGACGATCTCCGAGCCCGCCAGGAGCTTCATCATGTTTTCGGCGCTTTCCATCTGCCCCGGTTGCGGCCGGAGACCGACCAGGTCGGCAGCGAAGGCACGATCGGTACCGAGCAGGGCCTCGACCGAGGCCGCGGCGGCGATGTCGGCGGTGCGGAGGGTCCGTTCGAGGTCACAGATCGCGAGTACGAGCATGCCGAGGATCCCGTCGGTGCCGTTGATCAGCGCCAGCCCCTCCTTCGAACGCAGCTTGAGCGGTTCGATCCCGGCCGATCGCAGCGCCTCCCCGGACGGGATCCGGGAGCCGCCGGGGCCCAGCACCTCGCCTTCGCCGATCAGGACCAGGGCGCAATGTGCGAGCGGCGCGAGATCACCGCTCGCCCCGAGCGATCCGTACTCGGGCACCACCGGGGACAGCCCGGAGTTGAGCAGCGCCAGCAGGGTCTCGGCGACCACCGGCCGGGCACCGGACCTCGCCATCGCCAGGCTGCGCGCCCTCATCAGCATCAGGCCCCGGACCACCTCGGCCTCGACCGGTTCCCCCATCCCCGCCGCGTGGGAACGAATCAGGGAAAGCTGGAGCTGCTCGCGGCGGTCGGCCGGGATCGAGGTCGTCGCAAGCGAACCGAAACCGGTCGAGACCCCGTAAACGGGCTCGTCGCTGTTGCCGAGCCGCTCGACGATCCGGGCCGATTCCTCCATTCGTGCGACCGCTGCGCCGGTCAGGGCCACCCTGGCCCCGAAGCGCGCGACGTCCATCACCTCCCCGAACCGCAGCCCCTTGCCATCGAGCCGGATCTCATCGGCGGTCTGCTTCGCGCTCATTTGGCGTTCGATCCCACGACGGCGATCGAGTCTAACGCCGCGCGGGGCAAGCTTCCGGGATTTCCGCCCCTCCGGCCGAATTCGCTGACCGCCCGGGCCCTTCCCCGTTGACCGCGCCGCGCCGCACGGGTCCGGAGAGTGGCCAGGGTCTAACATCAGTTACATGGCTGACCAGGAACTCACAGATCGCGT